>Ga0116227_10001806_pt1 | contig 48560 bp, 39 predicted proteins | sample S1TSphgellanicum_FD_89693 | JGI IMG/M metagenome (GOLD analysis project Ga0116227, IMG submission 89693) | Host-associated microbial communities from peat moss isolated from Minnesota, USA - S1T2_Fb - Sphagnum magellanicum MG | ecosystem: Host-associated > Plants > Peat moss > Unclassified... | reverse complement strand
TGAATCATTTCAAAGTAAGGTTCGGGCTATCACCTTGAAAGCCAAACGTAAGAATCTTCAAAACTTGCGCCAAATGACAATCCATGACATGTTGAACTAAATAAATTTGAACCCTATTTTTTCAAGAAAATAATGTGTACTTAAACGGGTGCGTACTTAGGCGGGAGGCTACTGTAGTAGTAGGAGCTGGGCACAAACTATGGTCTCATTTACTTCTCGTCCCATTTGAGTTCCAGAATCCATGCGCTTCTTAAACTCCCTAATCTCCAGCACTGAACTGGAAGCTCTACTGGAACTTTGAAGCAGGGTCATAGTCCTGAAACTGTGGCAGGAAACTATTTTGGGGCAATGGCTCGCCAGTTATTGCTTTCTACCCCGCGTAACCATCCAGGTATGGGGCTGGGTATCATGAACCTACCAGCCGGGTATTTATTGGCCTTGCCTACCAAGGCAAGGATATTGGTGTGTTTAGATTCATTATAGAGTATAATAGTAGCTTAAGGGGGATTTTGGCTTGACCCCTAGGTAGTAATAATAATAGGTCTTTTTTTTTTCTTTTTTTTATATGAGGATTAAATTTGAAAGATGATATTTTGGCTTGTGTTGAAACTTGAGATAAATGGTTATAGAGTTATGATATCTTGAAGGGATTTTGGTTTCCTTTAGATTATATTTTTGCATGGTGAAAAGCCAAAATTCCAAAATCTCCAAAATTTCCAAAATTTTGCATTAAGATACGTTTTAATGTAAATGGCAAGGCCATGCAGGGTGACAGAGCCCTTGTTTTTTTTTTTTTTGGGGTGAAAAAACCATCAAATAACCTACCCACCTGGTATTGAATTTTCAAGTTTTAATAACCTACCCAGATGACCCGGTTATCATCCAGGTAGGTTATCAATCCTAAAACACTAAACCCTTCCCTACAAGCTCCTTAAACCCTAAAATAACAAACCCTGCATTCTTTGTTTGCAACCACCAGTTCGAGGAAAAACAAACCTCGCAAAATTGCAATTCGGAAGCAACAGGGAGCACAGTTCAGTTTGAGACTGTGAACCCTACACCCTTTTTCGCTTTGTTCGAGCTTTTTTTTTTTTCCAGCGCACATGAGAATTTTTAGCTGTTTTTTTTTTTTCTTTTTTTCTTTTTTTCTTTTTGTGGTTACATATTGAATCGTTTCTGCTGCTACCACTAAACCCTTCTCTCACAATGAATTTTTCGTGATTTCAGGCGTGGTAGATTCTGGATCAGGTTTGTTTTGATGATGAAACACCAAAAGGAAATTGGGCAAATTTTATTAGCCGTAAAAAAAATGCAGTTTTTGTTTTGTTTTCATGACATGCACGAAAACAAAACAGTACTAAGTCTTCTTCTTCTACTACTACTACTACTGCAAGCATCATGAGTCTGCCAAGCATCATCGTTGCTATAAGCTTGCATGGCTACAAATTACGAAGTTGATCTGCATGGCTACAAACATTCAGCTTTGCATGGGAGAGCTGCATGTAGAATTCACTGTGTGTGACCCTAATAGATTACAACCACATGCAAAGCAGCAGCAGCAGTAGAGTTCAAACCGAGAGAAGTTGAAGGAACTTCAGTTCAGGAGGGAGCTTCAGTTAGGATTCTCCAAACTGCAAAGGAATCATATCAGGTACAAAGCTTGCATGCAAACTGAAATTCAAGGAATTGAAGGAGAGAGGAGGAGTATAAGAATTGGGCAATACCTGCAAGCTGGATTGCAGGCTTCAGTCATTTGGTAATAATATCTTGCAAGCTTCTCTACAAGCTTGCGTGAGCTTCTGTGCAAGCTTCTGTTCAATCTTCTCCTGTGGCTAACTCTGATTGGAGATTTGGAAGTCTGACAACCCATCAGTTGGGGATTGTTTTGCAGTTGGAGTGCAGTAGTGAGAGAATTTGTAGAATTTTGGGGCTGTGGTGGGAGAGGGAGATTGAGAGTAGAAAATGGATTTCTTCAAGAATTATGTGTTGTGTTTGTTGATGTTTGCTGTTGCAATGAGCTGTGTGGTGATTGCATTAGAGGCACATTGTGTTGTTGAAAAGGAGCAAAAAGAAGAAGAAAATTATCATAAGCGTTTTGAGAAAGTGAATAATCTCACTGTGTGGGACAAAGAACTCATTCAAGTAGCTCTCAATTTGGAGTATTTGGAAGCTGAGTTTTTCTTGTGGTCTAGTGTTGGGAAAGGGTTGGACAAGTTTGCTCCTTACTTGGCAAAGGGTGGACCACACCCAATTGGTGTACAGAAAGCTAATCTTCCACCTTTGCTTGCTGATGTTTTCTTTCAATTTGGTCTTCAGGAAGTAGGCCATCTCAGGTGAAGAGAATTTCTCAGTTTCTCACATGAAATTCAGAAACTTTTTATCTGTATTTGAATGCCATTTTCTATGATGCCACCACTTTGATGATCATATATTCTACCTGAGGCTTTAATCAACTTTCTGTTGCATTTTGCTACTCTTTGTCAATGGTTTCATGGGTTGTGTTTGTTCATGAACTTATTTAAGGATTCTGTTTAATTTGATGGGTATGTTTGTTTACATGTTTATTAGAGGATTCTGTGTATTTTTTGCAGCACTGTACTAATTTGCAATTCAATCGCCCAGTTTTTTATTCAATTTTGTGGCATGGAATCTGATTTGTGTTTCAATTTTCACAGTTTTTTATTTGTGGCTCAATTTTTGATCATGATCCTTCAGGCTTCTGATGAACTAACTGGGTTATGAATTTTGATGGATTTTGATGGACAGGGCGATTCACAAGGGATTAAAGGAGTATGCATTCCCAAGACCATTGCTGGATGTGAGCAAGAAGACATGGGCCAAGCTGTTTGACAAAGTAATAGGGAAGGAGCTCAAACCTCCATTTGATCCATATTGCAATGGTCTCAACTATGTAATATCAGCTTACACAATTCCATATGTGGGTCTCACTGGTTACGTGGGTGCAAATCCCCTTCTGCTCAGCAAGGAAGCTAAGAAGGTAAATCACAAAAATTACAAATAACACAAAATAACACCATAATCAACAACCTCTTGTACCTCTCCTGATTGTGCCACTTCAAAAGATTAATCCAATTCCCAGTATTAAGTTGATTTTTACATTCACTGCAGATTGATTGATTTGTGCAAATCATGAGCAGATTTTTTAACAATGATCAGATTGCATCATATAAATCATTTACTATCTCTAGGTTTGAGCAGTTGATCAAAGGCGTCAGACAGAGCTATGATACGCGCTTATATAATTCACATGAATTGATATAAAGTGCTGTGAATGTTTTTCCAACCAGCTTGTGGCAGGATTATTGGGTGTTGAATCAGGACAAGATGCAGTAATCCGCACTTTTCTTTACCAAAAGAGGCATGAAGAGGTGAAGCCATATAGTATTACTGTCGCTGAGTTCACTGACAAAATCTCTTCTCTGAGGAATGAACTCAGCCATGCATTTTTGGATGAGGGGTTGGTGGTGCCAAGACCCCTTGGACCCGAGGGCTTGACAAAGGGTAATATTTTGTCAGCTGATAAGGACTCCTTAGCGTATGGCCGGACTCCTGAGCAAGTATTTGCAACAGTTTATGGCACAGGAACTGCTTCTAAACCTGGTGGTTTTTATCCCAAAGGTGGCCATGGAAAGATAGCTCAGGCATACTTGCATGGTTGCAAGGAATCTACAAAGGAGTATGAGAAGGAGCATCACTATGAGAAGGAGCACAAGGAGCATGAGAAGGAGCACAAAGAGCATGAGAAGAAGTCTGAGAAGGAGCATCACTACAAGGAGGAGCACAAAGAGCATGAGGAGGAGTATGAGAAGGAGCATCACTATAAGGAGCACAAGGAGCATGAGAAGGAGGAGTATGAGAAGGAGCACAAAGAGCATGGGAAGAAGTCTGAGAAGGAGCATCACTACAAGGAGGAGCACAAAGAGCATGGGGAGGAGTATGAAAACGAGCATCGCTACAAGAAGGGGCATAAAGAACATGTAAGGGAGTACAAACAGTATGAGAAGAAGGATGGCAATGGCAAGGAGGAAAAGGAGGAGTCTGACAAAAAGAAGATTGAGGGAAAGGGGGAGTCTGAGATGAAGACTGATGACAGAAAGGAGGATAAAAAGGAAGGAAAGGAGTATGCAAAAAAGAAGATTGATGGCAAGGAGTATGAGAAGAACTCTGTTGCAAAAGAGGAAAAGGAGAAAGCAAAGGAGTACAAAAAGGTAGATGAGAAGAAGGAATATGGAGAAGATGAATCTGAGAAGAAGAATTGATTTGAATGGGAAGGAGTAGCGGTGTGAGAAGAAGGTTCTCTATCCCCCTCTCTCAAGATCTTAGGATCCCTTTTCTCCCACTAATGATCAGGCTACTGAATGATTGGAAGGTTGAGGATGTGTGGTGATTGCAAGCTTTTCCATACTGCTTGGTATTGCAAGAGTAATTTTGTTACCAGCTTGGTGCCATTAGCTCAGCTAAGTTGCTATAGCTCATTCATCCCTGTTGCTTTTTTGGGGATTCCCCCTTGCTTTCACCCAAGCTCACTTCTTTGCTTCACCTGGATTGCATTGGATAACTGTTTTACCAGATTGCATTGGAATAAAGTTTCACATTCAAACTCACAAGATCTGATTGTATTGTAGAGTGTTGAAATCATTGGTTGGGTTCTGAATCACATAACCTAATTTTCTCCTTGATTGAATGGGTTGTTCATTTCTGTTTCTTCCTGAAAGCTGCCACCTCCACTCCTTTGAACCATTGGAAAGTTGTAAGGGAATCTGCATACACCTGCATACATTCTTGCTTTCTGTTTTGCACATCGATCTTGTGCAATATTATTTTACTCTCCCAGGTCACCACAAAACTGGGAAGATGATGACAAGGCAGAAAAAAAGAGGGAGAGTAAAACTTAGGGCTTGATTTCCTAATCTGCATATACTGCTTCTAAACTTGGACAGTTTCTCTCATCAACTCCTGAAACTCAATGTTGGCTGTTTTAGTGGCGGTACTTGTTGGCTTATTCTGCACATCCATCACCAGGACAGATCACAGTTGCAGGCCTCAATAACAAACAGTTGCTCTGATGCATGACAAAACAATAACAGGGTTAGCGGGCTACAAGTCACAAGTCCAAATTTAGTCCATCTACTGCAAGTACAATTTATCTGTGATGAGCCATGAAAATTGATTACTGAGATACCACCAGTATACACAGAGAATTGAAGAGTGCAAAGAAAAGTTTCTGGATTCCAAACTTGAGATCATCCCATGTACTGATAGACTACACCAGAATGCACATTGCAAAGGTGAAGACCTCAAGTCCAAGCTTATTACAAGAAGTATCATGGAGCAAAAATTGTTTAACATGTGAACATCTAATCATATCTATAGCTAGGAATCTGTACAAAGAATTTGCAATGCCTCAAATCAATCTATAGCTAGTAGTCACCAAGGAATCTATACAAAAAATTTGCAATGCCTCAAGCAATCTGTAAAATTATGTTCGGTTTTTGGGGTTCTCCCAAGAAACCTTCAATCTGAACTCCTCGTTTAGTTCGTGTTGCTCATTCTTCTTGACCATAGCCATAGCTGCCATTCCAAAACAGAGCTTAAAAAGATCATGCACCCCTTTGTGGATAGAGGGCAGGTTCTCCAAAGCATATGTCACTTGAATTGGTTTAGCAGAGTGACATGCCTGGGCACTTGAGTTCACTGAATGTTTTTGGAGTTGCCTTAGTACTCCCAGTATAGAATTGGCTCAATTCCACTTCTCCCCTTCCAAACAAAATCAATTTCTCTCCTCCTCCCGTGAATGCTTCCACCTCTGGCCTCAATAGCCATGCAGATTGCTCCTTAATGTCCACATTCTCCTTGCCAGCTCATTCATAAATGGCTTCTAGCACCTTGTTATCTTGAAGAGTACTATCTCTTTCACCCTCCAAAATCAGAGAGGGAGGAGATTCTTCCAATGCCTCCACAAGTGGCCCCAACCTTCGCATCTTGAAATCTGCTCCTCCTGCCATCAAAACTTTCACCATGCTTGTTGTGGACTTTCCTACGGTTCCCTTCTTTTGATTCTCAAATGTCCAAACCCTGTGCTTTGCTGATGGGGGGCACATATGGGTTCCTCCTCTTTAAATCTGAATTTCAAAAAATTCCTTTCACCAGATCCTTCAGCTAATAAAGTCCAGGACAATCCTCTTGCCCTTCTCTTTATCCGTCCTCTGCTCTACTGCTGATTACACAACCCCATGATTCTCTCAGGTAAACATATACAGTGGGGGTTGTGAGAACTGGTGAAACCTGATGTGAGTGAGCCACCAGTTTCTAAGATGTGCATCCACGTACTGTGGGATGCATAATAGCAAAGAAACAGAACCTCAAAAACAGGCTACAAGATTGCAAAAGTTGCTTGGCAGGGGGGGGGGGTGAGACTTACAATGTACAAGAGGGTCGCTTAACCATTGCTTAACTAAATTAAGTAAGTCATGCATTAAAATGGCCCAAATTGAGGAGGCTTGGAACTGACACCAACCATGTTATAGCCCATGATTGCAATATCCGCATGTGGTCTACCTTCAGATGAGGTATTATTATTTTTTATAGATTTTCATGTTATAGTCTTGACATAGGATGTTTAGTTTGAAATTTGTGAAGGCAACATTGATTGTGGGAATTGACATGTTGAGTCAGGCTTCTCACATTGTGCAAATACACTAGGAGCTTACTATCTGACCAAGAGTGTCCTGCAGTCACAGGTCATTTCAGCCCCAATAACAAACAGTTGTTGCTCTGATGCATAAAAACCAATAACAGAGTTAGTGGGCAGTTCCAAGTCACCAGTCCGAATTTAGTCCATCTACTGCAAGCAAACAGAGACATTTCTTTATCTGTGATGAACCATGACAATTGATTACAGAGAACCCAACAAGTATACACACGGAACTAAAGACTGCAAAGAAACTTTCCAGATTCCAGTTGTAAGATCATCCCATGTACCAACAGACTACCAGAATGCACATTGCAAAGGTGAAGACCTTGAGTCCAAGCTTATTACACAGAACTATCACTGAGCAAAAAAAATGTTTACCTGCATTAGCTCTACTGTGGTAGCGAAGAATTTTGGGGACCAATATCAACAGATCACCTCGATACTATACAAGCTAAAAAAATTACGGGCTACTTTAAAACTAACTACCCAATTCCCGCCACACCTCCTCATTTGCATCCACAAATATCAGATCGTGTTGTTCTATCAAACACTGCACCGCATCCACTACTGCAAAGTTCACTGAGACTGGTTCATCATCTAGAGGAATTTGGGCTGACATACCTGTACTCTTTTCATCCTCTGTCTCCCCATTCAAAAGAGTGTTGTCTGATTGGTTCCTCAAACACAAAACAATGTTTTTGTCAGTCCAAGGTTCTCAAAACTTGTGCCCAATATAGTCAATAGACTCATCAACAGCTCATATAACTTTGCATCTAGTATGCATTCCTGCAATTCTTCAGTTGTTGAATACTGCCCTTTCCTGGATTATGTAAAACCTCAGATTGTTAGCTATTGCAAACAAAAGGGGGGTTTCTAGCAGTGTCAGAACTGTTGATTTTGTGGTAGTGTCAGCTCTATGTGTTTATATCTGGGTCTTCTCAGGCAATATGCAACAACCAGTCCAGAGATAAGTTGCCCAGAATACATCCCTGTCAAAGCCAACTCCTTGAAACCATACCTATGGGATTGCAGAGATATCTCCACAATCACACTTTGAAGGTAACTACTTGTCCAGTAAAATCAATACAAACACAAAAGAATGAGTGCCATGATAACCTTGTGACTGTGACTCACAAAGTAATTGAACAGCATCACCTTCAACATGAATGGCTGTGACAAGCTGCCATTACTGCCCACTAACTTCCTCAGCTCCTCAAAGGTAATAATCTCCATATGTTTTAGCATATCAGAATACATCTGAGCACCTCATGCCTAAGAAAATGAATCACAACAGGAAAATGAACAGTAATCCTAAACAATGTGTAAACCTTTCAGGAGTCAGACTTCTGAAGAGAAAGAACATTGGATTCAGGGTTCAGCATCAGAAAACTCAAGAGTGAAGCAGAAGTCACCTTGCAAATCCTGCCAATTATCATCAGCATCCCCTTGGACAGTCACGTGTACAGAGATATTTGATTGTTTCAGTGGGGGTGATCCCTTTTCATGTGTAACTCCCTGAGACGTTGTGCCTGAGAATCGCCGTAATGACATTGCATGCACAGCTTGCTTGGGCTCGGAATCCCTTTTAGGTGATTGTGGTGGGCTCAATTTACTTTTCCGCCATAGCAGAGCTGGTGAAAGCTCAATTGCTAGGCTGTGGGCATCCATCTGTTGAAACTCATAAATAACACTGTCAACAATAAGCAGAAAACTCATAAGGTTAACTCATAAGGTTTTTAAGAGGATAACCATTAGTACACTGATGCTCATAAGGTGAAAATTGTAACAACATGGGTCCTTGGCCTATTCAACACACCATTGCTAAAAGTTTCTAATGTCCTTGTTCTGCATATGCAAGTCACTCATTGATTGGAAATAAATAAACATCACTTTGAGCACTGATCTAACCCACAAGCTATCCACAAGTGAAAGAAAAGATTGCAGAGTGCAGCAGGGTTGAGAATAAAACTGTGTAGAAGGGTAGACCTTGTTCAATGCTGACTTTTGGCTAATCCGGAGAAGAAGGGCACAGATGCATTCAATAGTTGAGTAATTGGCTGCAGGTAGGGTGGCAAGATATTGGCAGAGAAGGTGATCACTCCCCCGGGCATCAACGATGTCATCATATAGCTCAAATGTCAGGAGGGGTGCAGGAAGCATGCAAAGGTATAGCTTCAGCAAAGCTGCTACATCAATTGGGCTTACACCATCTGGCAATGCTGCATTCCAATCTGTTCATATGGCACAAAACTACATGTCATGTCAAGTTCCATACTTCTGTCTTAGAGATCATAACCTGAATGGTCAATGGGCTGCTAATCATTCAGATCCCGTGTACTGCAGCTCTATGAGACTGCAAAGAAAACTCCACAGTAGTGCTTTGAAGGTAACCATTGTGCCAACAAACCAGAAGGAACATGAGAAAAATGAGTGAGGTTATAGCCTTATGAGTGTCACTCACAGATTATTAGACCATCATATCCAACATAAATGGCAGTGACTAGATGCCATTACCACCCACTGACTTCTTTGTAGTGCATGTAGAAAAGTACTCAATAATCTGCTCAACATCTCAGCAGACAATTATGCAAAAATCTGCATCCTGAGTTTCTGTTGCATTTCCAGAAGCAATGGGAAGACTCAGTCATGATGCCAGCTAGCTCTCAGGAGATATGGCTAAGAAAAAAAGTCAATAATATCCTCATTCTAGCTGCAACAAGCTTGTGATCATTTCAATTTAGCTTGCCCCTGTACAAGCAAGCTAGAATAGAGAGGCTTACATAGAGGATTCTGTGAACAACAGTGGTAGTCTCACTTACACACGAATACTGCGCGTCATGTGTTCATTATGTGCAGTGGAGGTCATCATGAGCAATACTCTGAGTTCAACATTGTGTGATTGAAATATTGTGTTGATCAGCCAGATTAGAGAAACCTTTAAAAATATCCAAACTGATCCTATTGAAGGAAGATGAAAGAGAACTGAAGGCGTCTATGGTTTTGAAAAATCTCCTTCTCAGCAAGACAGTGAATACTGACCTTCATGGTAGAGACTAACAAGGTGGTGAAGCACTAGGGGGTCCCCTTCTTTCCTAAATAAGTACTCTGCATGTAAGCCTGCAAAATTTCAAGCAATAACTCAATTAACTGTAGGTCTTTGCAACAAAACATAATGTGGTAAACTAACTAGTTGTTGAAATAATTACCCAAGGAGCTCTGCTAACTAGCACCATTTTACATCTCAACCAAAGGCCATGAATCTTTTCAACATCAATCATAGAAGGCACACCAATCATAAGCCAAAAGAAGCCAATACATGAGGGAGATGGGCATAAAAGAATCCACCTGATTTGACAAGATAATCAACACATCTGATCACAATAACTGGGATGGGCCTTGCGCTGTTTTGTTTCTCCACAAGAACATCAAGTGGCAAGCCAAATACTGAACCCATAAAGAGCAACAATCAAGATTTACTGTTCCAATCCCAATCAAAGAACACTTTCTGGGAAAAAGAAATACCCAGAAAATGCATAACTGTGCATTGGTTTTCTAGAGATCAAGGATGCAGATAAAACAGTTTCGAGGTGAGGTTTTTCAATTGTTGAAAACTTATAGCTTAAGGCTTGCAGATCAAGGAGGGTAAGACATTTGGGTCTAGCATTTAATGTTGGTACCGCAGAGTTGAATGGACAGTATTTTCCTCCAAAGAATACAACCTAGGGATCTATTAGCAAGTAGAATCCAGCACAAAAAGAGATCCCTCCTAGTCTGAAAATGTTCTTAAATATGTCTCATCAAGGAAAACCCACTAGCAAAAATTATAGAAATGGAGTTTCTTGTTGGTGCTCACCAGCCTCCTCATGTGTACCCTGCAAAAAGATCCAAATATGAGTCCCCCATACACATCACAAGCATACTTGGTCAGATAGACCAAGTTTGTGGTAATTTTTGAGTTTGAATATTCAATTCTGACAACCTCAAACCTACTTAAAGACCTGTTCAGCACCAAGAAAGATATATTGCTATCCTACATCTTCTGGCTTCCCCTTGCACATTATCCCTTATTTTTACGACAAACTCAAGCTTCCATGACAGTTGCTCTAAACAGAAACAATAGTCCATGAACCCAGCTCCAACAAACCATATTGTACTCAAATACTACCCTGAACCTGCACCCCCTAGAAAACCACATCTGTGAACATTGAGCAACATGCTCCTCAACAGCAAGGCAAAAAAGGGCGTGAGGAATCTTGCAATTAAGTTGAGAAAACCATATCCAGATTACCTTTTGCCACCAATCCATTTTAGCAATCAAGGCTTTGCTCTGCACTGTTGCTTTCTTTGCTATCTGCATCATAGTCATAAATTAATTCCAAACCATCCATCAAATTTTCTTGACAAAGTGATGATCAAGCTCTCTGTCTATTAATTTGGGCATATGAACAGATCTGGTAGAAAGTTTGAAGCTGATAGTTAACAGTTGAAGACACAGTCGCAATTCAGGCATGGAGTCCTGAGCTAATTAATCTATGGGATTGCAAAGAAATCTCCACAAACAACACATTAAGGTAACATGACAATGAGTGCAGTCATAACCTTATGAGAGTCATTCACAAAGTGTCAGACCATCACCTTCATCATGGATAGCAGTGACAAGCTGCCATGACTACCCATTGATTTCATCAGCTCATAACAGAGGGTGCACATAAGTATATAATGATCAGCCCAAAACTTAAGGCAAAGCACTATAAAACACCTGTAACCTGCGTTTCTCTTGCATTTCCTGAACAGGAAGACTCAGTCAAGATGTTGGGTAACACTCAGGAGACATGAGACTAGAGACATGGAGTTCTGAGATAATAATGTCATGGAAAAAACAGGTTGCAGAGGGGATTTCAAATCTTCATGAATGTAGCCAGAGAAGGTTGCAACATAACATCCTTTAGACATCCTGTACCTCTACAGCTTTTACTGTTCCAATGGCAACTTTTTCCTTGGTGTCAGACAACCCAATCACAACTTTCTCCTTGGTGTCTAGCAAGCTAATCACCACTTTCTCTCTTGTCTTCTTAAATGCAGAGCTTGCAGACTGCCAGTGGTCATGAATGGTGGGCCTTCCATCATCTTTGTTACTGCCATGCTCCTGTTGGAGAAGAGACCAGCTTGAGCGCATTACTGACCCTGCTTGCTCAGCAGCATCAGCAACACTTGAACCTGCTGACTTTGCTACCTCCCCTGCAACTGCAGTCGCTTGCTTCAGCTTCATGCCTGCACATGCCAACTCCATTTCTTTGAATTTCTCACCCTAAAAAGTTCTTCCTTTGAAAACACCTCCACAAAGCTTTACTGCTCATAAATTGATACACAAAGATTGCGCTGCAAATCAACAGGAGAAAGCTTGAATCCAAGAAAACATTCTTGAACACAATTCATGAACTCCAATCAATTTGAGCATATATCAAAAGGAGGAAATTCATGCATCAACAGTACACATGAAATTGCTCAAGAATCACTAGTGACAAAAATTGCTAAACTGAAACGCCTGACAATGTGATGAAGCTGCTGAGTATGATCCGATCTGGGCTAGGAGGTTGTCATGTGTGCAAAAAACTTCCAACTGCTAAAACTCTTGACAAGCTAAATGAAAGAAGAAACAGAGCTTGAGGAGATTTTTCTTGTTGGAGAACTGTACAAACTTGAGGTTGAGAAGAAAAACTTCAACTGGGTAGAATTCTTGACAAAACTAATGAAAGCAAAAACAGAGTTTGAGGAGATTTTTCTTGTTGAAGAATTGTACATACTCAATGATGAGAAGAAAAACTTCAATTGGGTAAAACTCTCAACAAAGCTAACAAAGCAGAAACAGAGCTTGAGGAGAATTTTCTTGTTGAAGAAAAATTTTACTTGATGATGAGAAGAAACCACCAGCTTGCTCACGCCATTGATTCAGCATCATCTCCAAAGAAATGTCTTCAACAGTTTGCCCTGCAAAAAAACTCCCACTCGAATCAAACAAAACAACAAACAACCCTGGGAAATTGCTGCATGGCTGGAGTAAGACTTCATCAATTCAAAATTGCTGCTGGTGCACACTTCCATCAATTCCATTGCACAAAATACACAAAACTCATATGGAAACAGAAACAGAAAACAAGAACTTTAGATCAGCAGCAGCAGCAGCAACAAGGGTTCCCTACAAGACTTGCAAATCACATCTTGACAATAATCTCTCCACATCCAGAGAGCTCTGCTGGATCACAAAGCCAGCCAGGTGAGAGAATTTCCAAAGCTTCCACCTTTTCTTCAAGTAATCAATCTAGCAGCAACTGATGATCTGCATGCCGTGAAGAGGAACGTTGAAGAAAACAAAAACCCTAGCAGGTAGCAGCAGTAGCAACAACTACAACAAAGCGTGAAGAAAACAACAACCTACCAACCCCGAAGTCTTCTTTTGTGAACTTCAAAGGATTCTTTTGCAGCAGCGCGTTTGTTTCTCTCACATGACAGGTTTACCTCTCAACAACAAATTCAGAAATCCAGACATAATCGCCGCTAAAGATCCAGACATCACCGCTGAAGAGAGAAGGAAGGACAATCAAGCCAACTCCTTCATCAATCGATTTGCAGCCACATTGATCCTCTTGTTCGTCTCCTTCATCAACAACAACGTGAACACTCGGCAACACAAAACACAAAAGAGAGAGAGAGGATTTCAAAGGAGTGAAGGCCGAGAGAGTCGAGAGAAGGAGTTGAGAGAGCCGAGAGAGGCTTCAGGAGCTTCTAGGGTTTGCAAGTGTTTCGTCCTGATGAGGAGGAAGGAGAAAGGTCCAAACGTTGATTCCATTCTCTCTCTCTCCCACACACAATGACTGCAGCTCTCTATGCAGCTCTCTCCAAATCTCTCTCTCTTCTCTCTCTCTGTGCGATTTGCTTCATGTAGCTCCCTTGTGAAGGTTTCTGTAGATCTCACAATTAGAGCAGTCTTGGACGTGCCATCAGAGAGTCAAACCAGCATCCGTCCCAGTCATCATTGCAGTGAGAAGGTAGGTCCCTGGCAGCTCTTCTTTCTGATGCGTGGAGTTGAAGCCTGTGCACCAGCATTCTCTCTCTCTCTCTCTCTCTCTCAAATTGATGCAAGGCATGGCAATGTGCGAAGGGCAGACTAGAATATGCTTTTACCAAGTAATTCTTTTTTTCTCTGTTGATGATGATGATGATGGGTGTTGTGGGTGACACTCGTTATCATCATACAGAAACACTTCCCATGCGTCTTTCTGATTTTGTGGTTCAAGATATTCAATTGGGTTTCTTTGTTTATTACTTTTTTTGCAGTCCTGTGGAATTGACCAGAGTGCAAGGTTTTGTTGAGCCGGGAATTTTGCTGTGCACAACCTCAACGCTGCAAGCTTACCTTTTGCAACATGGTTAGTGCTTGAGACACATGGAAGGAGCAGCACCCAGCTGCAGAAAACAACCGCCCATTTCTTGCACAGTTATACAAAGGCATTCATATTAATCAATGATATATGACAATGGGTTTTGTAAGGGATTACCAACAGAATGGTCATGAAGCTGAAGGTTTGTCTGAGTAAAGCTTCGAAGGTTTCAAGCATGGGAGGAGAGGGAGGGATTTGAGGATCAATGGAGTTCAGCTTTTGGGCAGGAGCCAGGGATCAAAAGCTTCATCTGTTTCATGAAGTGAACAGGGACTGAAGAATTAGGGTTCAAGGCTATTACCTTTTTGAGTATGAGGAGAGGAGGACGAGGATGAGGACAGGTTTGAAAATCTTGTGCAAGGGAAAAGGAGCAGAAGGAAAGTTGTTAGAGAAAGAATTGGTGATGAGCAGACATGAGCAGGTTGTCATTCAGGCCTCGTCCCTTGGACATATACAAGAAGCTCTCCATTGTCAAGTCTGTCAAGGACCTTGATGGGGATGACATTGCCAGAACCTGCCTAGCAGCAGCATTGGTGTGGATGCTGACAATGAGTTGGTATGTCAATGCATAGAACATTTATGACATTTTTCCTTTGTCATTCTTGCATACCACACACTCTCTTTGATGTTCCTGTGTGTGTGGCTTCCCAATGTTTGTTTGTTTCAGCCAGAGATTACTTATTTGGCTTCCTGTACAATTGATAGCAGAATGGGTTTGGGGATGATGGGGAGAGAATAGGTGCTCTCAACCACTGCAACAAGGAAAGGAGGTGGATCTGAGATTCCCACTCCCCAATTTTTGGTGGTGGATTCATACAAGCAAGACTACACTTGCTCGTTTTCTCAGCCCCCTTCCTACATTCGGGGCCATGGAGGTGGGACTTGGTTTTGCCATTGCATTTCTACTCTTCCTACTTACACTGTGCCTCTAGTTAATGTGCTGGAAATGTCTCACCAAAAGGGCAGCAAGGTGAGATGTACAAACCTGTCACATTTGTATGTTGAGGCTGGGTGGAAACAGAGTTGAGCACCTTCTTGGAATCTGCTGTGAGTCTCTTTCTTCAAGTGCTCCTGCAGCAGTGATGATAAGATCAGGACTTCTCCATTGATAACATACACACTCTACCTTCAGGCGCTTGGGATAGTGGCGTTGCTGTTATCACCAGTCATGGGTAGTGGTTGAAATGTGCAGCAAGGAGTGAAGCTGCTGCATATGTAGAGTATGATTTAGACAATGAGGATGAAGACTGGCTCTTACAACTTAACAAGGAGTGCAAAATCTTATCACCAGAGAGGTTCTCTCTCCCTGCTTCATCTGTGTGTGTTTCTACGTGACAAAATGGAACTCTCAGCTCTCCCTATAGTAGAAGAAGAATAATCTTGAAACATCTGTGGCCACTCAGCTTGCCTGCTCTGACAAAAGGCCCTGTGAAAGTTGGTCATAAAGCTCCAAGAATGTTTTAAATAACCTATCGAGCTTCTTCTGGGTGCGTTCTGATATGTAGGTTTGAGTGGACATTGTATCAAATGGAGACTCTTGATTACAAAGTACGTGAGAGAGCTGGAGTAACCATTCCCATGATTGGCTCACCCATGCCTGTCTTATTGAGTAAAGATGCCACTACTAAGGTATCTTTTCTTGTCTCTTCTTCAGTACTTCCCTCATGCATTCTCCTTGCTTCTCAGGTCAAATTGAGTGGTATACTCCATTCTGCTTTTCCATTCTTCTGTAGACCAGGGGAGCTCTGGCTGTGTCAAAGTAAAGCCAGATGTTGAGGTGAAGACTATGTGACAACTGGATCTCCACTCTCTTGGTTTTGACCCAACTTGCTCATTCTCCAAGCACCTGGAATCTAGGCACTGCAAACGTTCAACAATATGTGCATCATTAGATGCTTTGATCTAGATTATTGGATTTTTGGAAATAGGTGGCTGTTGTTGTTGCAGGCATTGCCTGCACAGATGAGCAGGATTGCAGTGCTGGCAGCTGTATATGACTATTGGAAGTCCAAGGTGGTCTTTCTCTTCCCCTTGGTTGTCCATTGTTCATGCTCAATACAGTAGAGGCCTGGCCTCATTTGTGTGCACAATATGCACCTTTTATTGAGGAAGGTGTGAACTCCTGCCAGTATGCTCAGTTGGTTACTGTTTTCAAAGACTCCTTTACCGATTATGTCATCTGTATATATTTGAGGGAATACTGTTCTATTCTTCAAACTTTCAATTTGGCAGTGCAAAGCCTGTGTAATCCCTCACTTTCATGTCTGGGCTAATCTTCCAGTAACCTCAGATCATAGAATGCATGTTGATTACACTCTTAACAGAGATGTAACTTTGCAAGGAATCTATCAATGTTTTTCTGCCATCATGGTCAGTAACCTTTCAATGAAAATTGTTGCATCTGGTAATGTAAGGATCTGGAACTGATGTGTGGGTGTGGTTTGCTGTCTTTTGTTAGCTCAGCCAGATCACTGGCAAAAGCCTTTCCTCCATCGCTTACAGGTCACAGCCCTTTTCTTGATGTTGCCAGATTTCTTTCTCTGGAATCACAACAATAATGTTAGTGGATATATCTTCTATTGCTAGCAGTGCAATATGAGCAGGTGTTTTCTTTGCTCTCTTTGTGGGAATTTACAAAGGAATGATGCTGTGCAGCCTCCCCTACCTGTAAATGACATAAACCCTTTCAACGTTTTCAGACCAAGGGAGAAAGCTCATCGACCTCACACCCAACGTGTACGCTCCTCATTTTTTCTTCTTGTGTTATTCCATTTTGTATTCCATCGATATGAGCAAGGACAACAATGTCACAGAGGGAGGAGAAGAAGTGTGAGCTTGTAGAGTGTGAAGCAAATATGCAAAGAGTTCAAATCAGATTGAAGGTGTTTACCTTTACACTGACATTCCTTGCCCAAGCATCATCATGGTAGGATCTGGCAACCCATGTCTGCTGATAGGCATAGAGATAACAAGTTGGAAGATGTGTGTGCAGCATGATTCAGTGCTAGTGGAGAAGGAGGAGAGCAGGTTTACACCTTATAGGATTTCATATGCTGATGAGGTACCACACCATCTCATTGACAGCGGAGACCAAGACAATGGTGTTGGGCATTTCTATGCACCCTTTGACTACACAACATATGTCATGGACAATGCTACAATGGGTGTACAAATCAAGGCTCAAAAGCAAACACAAAAGCAATTTGCACACCTTCACAACCAACACAGAAAGAAAGTATGTTTCTGAAACAGCTTGGTGATTTTCTTATTCTCGTGTGGGACATTTTCCATAGAGACAAGTCTGGACAGTTTACTAGACAAAAGGCAAGTATGAGACAGACCTCTGATTCCTGAACTTGTTTGTTTCTTCATTTGTCATGGGAACTTTTGGGCATGGCAGATGAACAGTGCAAATGCACTGCAGCCATCATTCTTGTTCTCAAAACCTTTGGACCCCAAGAAGCTGGCAGCTGCAAATATAACCACCTTGCACAACACAATTCCCTATCACTCCTGTGGTAGAACTGGTCGAGGAGGGTGTTTGATTTTTGACCGCTGGAACCCACTGACATGAACACCTTTAGATTCGTCAAGCAAACTCTTCTCATCTTTTGGATTTGCTCCTGCATTGGACAGGTGGGAAGCTTCCCAGCTTCCCTCTTGGCTGCATGTTGTAGACCACTGTTCTGTGCCTGATCCTCCCCCTCAATCTCCCTTCTCCTATCTTGATGTTCCTATCCAAACACCCATTCAGCAACCATTCAATTTCACAGACATCTGACTTTCTTTCAAGCAGAATCAAAGGTACTTGTACTGTTCTCACACCTCACATCTCTCCTCTAGTTGGTGTGAGGAGCTTGCATTCAGTTGTATTTGCTGTTGCTGCATTTGGCCTATCATAGCAATGTCTAATTATTGTTTGCTCAATTCTTCATGTGGGGGGAACTAACAGTTGGCATTTCAGCTGCATGGATCAAGTTCAAACCAAAATGCAGAAGTGCCCAATGCCCGCTACTGTTGAAGATGTTGGTAAGAGCAGACAACCATCACAGGATTGTGAACTATTTGTATCTCAAAGTATTGATTGATGCATGCATGCTACAGATTGCAATCCTGCACAGGACACAGAACAGGTTACAAGAGTTCAGAAATTGGAACAGTTCAGGTATAGCTTAAGTACCTTACTTTAAGTACTTTAGTGTTTCTTGTTGTGGTATTCCATTGTTGAGTGTCCTAGTGTTCCAACTATTATCATCTATTAAGGAAGGTTGTTGGTTTGTTTTGTTTGTCACATCGTTGTGCTCTTAGTACTATTGGAAAGCCCTTGATGAGAAGGGCTACACTGAGGTGGTTTGGTAGTTTTAGATCTACAATGCAAGAGTTATTGAATATTGAACAATTTTGTCAAAGAAAATTCAATGAAATCAAAAGAAATACTTTAGGGAATTGGGGCAAGCTTTTGGTACTATTGCGAAGCCCTTGATGAGTGGATTTCTTGGAGGTGATTTTGTAATGATTTAGTACATCTCAATCTTCTAGAACAGAGGAATTTAACTGCATTAGTGATTCAGTGTTTCAATGTCTAGCTGTGATTGAATATACTAAAAGCCAATAGTTCCCATCTTCAAGAAGAAGTCAAGCCACCGGTGGCTTTTTCCCAAACTACACATACAGGATGATGTCCTTCTTTTGGGACTTGAAGGTTCATTTGTGACAATACTCAATACTAACTCGCCCATTTTGGATGCCACAGTTTCTAGATTTGTCGTGATGAGATTTAGTGTATTTTGTCGAAGGAGATAATACGATGGGCATGGAGACTAATGATCACCTTCCACATGTTTGTGGGTTCAATTCACAACTATGCCATAGCCACTTCATGATGACCACCTTAAGTACTTGGGATTGCAAGCTCTTACTGTACTAATACTGGAGCATCCATAGATAGTAGCTGACAACAAGAAAGTCAATGAAGCATTCCTGAAAAATGGGGGATTCCAGCATTCAGAGGCAGGTGTTGGTGATCCCGGTCATGGGTATACTTTCTGAGAGTAATATTACATAGACAGTGCAGGTCAGTAGTCAGTACCATCTTCTTCCTCAGATCAAAAAGCTCTCTTTTGTATGTACACCAATTTTCCTGTTTGTTTGCATGGGAGCATTACTGAGATGTACATGCATGAACTGCAGGAGATGCTTCTTGAGCCTTCTTCCTTCTCTGGAAAGTCTGGCACTTCACCCTCATGTATGTTGTAGTATCCATATTCCCAGAGCTAAATGCATACTCATCTGATGGTCATAGAGGATACACAAGAGTGTCTAAGTCTGCTGATCAGTGGCATCAAATATGTTATCTCCTCTCTTCATATATATTGTGATGGTATTCTGTTAGTGTTGTTCGTGACCAACCCTAAAGATCCATGAGGGCCCTGGTTGCAGTGCTGGCTTTGTCACAGCGCCCAATTTTCTGGAACTTTTGATATTCCCAGGTTTGACCTTTCTTCAAGACCATGTAGGCAAATGTACATGATATGTGTTGAGCAAGTGAAGCCATCCTGGGTGGAAATTGCCTCTTTGAGAGAGGACACCAACAGTGATGCATACATCATGCTTCATGGATCTCTATCAGCTGAATTTTGGCTGTGAAGACAGACATCATGTATGCCCAAATCTTATGCAATTGTGGACCTTTTTGTGAGCATGGTGAGGATGTGGGTTGCCAGCTCATTGATATAGCATTGAGAGTGGAGTTGGTAAGGAGAGATACAGTGAAAACCAGCCAAGACCTTCAGGTAAAATGAACCTGTTGCCACCAGATGCATGCAGTGCAATACACTGCAAGGCATTCTTTGTGCAGCAGCATGGGTGGCTGTGGAGGATGTGGAGGTACACTTGAGCTTGTTGTGACTGTGCTTCAACCAGATACTCGGCTGCTGCCTGTGGGCATGTCATCTCCATCCAGTCACTGCTTAAGGTCTTTCTGTTATTTGCAACTGATTGCTACCACAGCTTCAGTATAAAATACAGACTGATGAGGATCTGAGGAGATTGCAATTGTTAGAAGGGTCATTGACAAAAAGGCAACAAGCCTCGTAATAGATTATAAAAGATAACTGATTTAATCCCAAACACAGCATCCTGAGATTCGATCATCTTGAGCAACATACCTCTAGCAAATCTGATACACCACAAGAGACAAGCTTGTGAGTTATAAAGGACTCAAAATCAAAGTGCAACTAGTGTATATTTGCCAAGGTTGTGACTCTCTAGCCACCCGACAATTTGGCAAATCAGAAACAAGCTCATGATTGATTGAGACAGGTATGCATTTATCTACAATAAGCAGAAAATATATGCCACCAGGCAAAGCAGCAAATCCACCATTCGATGTGGAAGTAACTGGGAACTAAGGTTACTTCTCAAATGACAATACTGCCATTGGTTCTCACCATCCGTAACCCATTTTTCTTCCAGATGTACTCTGTTGCATGCAGCTGACTTTATTCTCCATGCACTGGTATGGTGCAAGAAGATGCCTAACAAGGGCTCTTCAGATATCCATCCCTAATTACACCCACTTCATGGTATTCTTACAAATCACAAATTGGTCATGCACTCAAATCACTCCAACCCTCCACTGCCCAGAAAGTTGGTCATTTTGGGAAGACTCTGCAACCTATGAAAGACTGAAAAAAATGTATTATGATGGTGAATCATGATGACTTTGCATGTGCAGCTTTCCGTTCATAGGGCTCTCGAAGTGTGCCAAACAGCCAGTCCATGAAAATGGTGTAGTGACCATAGTTGTGGCGGTAGGTGGTATGATGGATTGTGTGAAAACCGGCCCCCATTATACCCCACACCCTCCCATCGATACAGTCGTGGATGTTGGTTGTCCAAACTCCTTCCATAAAAAGCATAATCTCATGTGTGAAAAAATGTGTCGGGATGAGGAACAATGCCACCACATGAGGAGATGCCTGGAGGATGCCATCCAATGGATGAAAGGCCAAACCTGTCCCCAGAATGTACAGTTGCCATTGCTTAGAACGCATTTTATCACAGATTCTGTGGATACATGTTAGCCTACACAACTTGCGTAGAGACATAAAACCCCTAAATGATTCATTGAAAAAATCAGGACATCTGGAAAAAAGGTTTACTGAGAAACATGAATTCTCCTATGGCACAAAAATGCGTTGGTCATTAAATTAATAAATGCTGCTTCACAATACTGCTCCTTCCCCCTCCCTGCATTTGAAACCAATTAGAGATGTCTTGTTTAATGAAATGATCTGCCCCTTTACTCACTTGATGGATTGCATGACATTAACAAAACACTCACAAGCATGGACGAATCAAGAGGCAAACAGACAGAGCACATGCAAATCAGCACCTGGAGTCCAAGCTCCCACTCATTTTTGCACACTCCATTTACATGTTCCTAAGCTATGAGTGGATTCCAGATTGAGTACAGAGCCACATTGCAGCCCCTTCCCAGCCAAGAGCATGTTGAAATCCATAGGCAACAGTATAAATACACCTATTCAGTTCATGACCTAAAAAGTCACTCAAATGCATCAGCAACCCTGGGCCACATTTCAAGTAGCCCTATCAATGAGATTGCAGAGAAAACTCCACAGTAATACTTTGAAGATTACCGTTGTCAGTCCCAGAAAATCCTTAATGCACAAAACAAAAACGAGTGCAGTCATAACCTTGTGAGTATCACTCAAAAAGCTTCAGACTGTCACCTTTATCATATATCGCAGTGACTAGCTACTGTTCTTCTGCACTGACTTCATCACTCACAGTAGTAGGTTTCAATTATCCAATGGAACAAACCCCAGGACACACTGGGTGAAAGCCTTGAAATCTCTTGGCAACGCCAGAAATATACCCACTCCGTTGATGATCTATCAAAGATGCATCACCAACTGCTGGCTGGGATTTGGATGGTGAGACAGTGGGTGAAAGCCATGCCAGCCAAATAACTTGTTCATTTGGAGCACATACTCTCAACTTTTTCATCTTGCATAAGCCGGTTGAGCAGCTAACATGATGTTGATCATAGAGAAAGGAATCCTCTTTCACATCTGAGTGTAAAATCTTGAGCCCTGTTCTAACCAGGGTACTGAAGGCTTTTAAGTTTACCTGTAGACCAAAGGGTTGCAAGAAGCACCAGGAACTAGCAACATAACAGCAGTTGATGTTCTGGAGATAACAGCCTTAATGCTTCAAATCCTGAGAGCTGCTATGGAGAAACTCTTCTCATTGACATAATAACCCTCATCAATCGATATCAATGAGAGTTACTATTATCGATATGCACATCAATAGAAATCTCCACACTCATGAATAAGGAAACCAGGAGCAGGTGAAAAAAACTTCCTTTTAAGTCAAAGAAAAATTCTCAGATGACACCTGAAGAAGTGGCAAGAAGAAATACACACTAGTGAAGAACTAGGACAAAAAAAACAATGAAAAAAAGTAGCAATATGAATAGGACTGACAGTTTCTCACTCGTTCAGGGACCATCAACAGTAAACTCTTCTGATTAACAACATAAAGTTTGCTATTGTTTTAAGAAGCACTCAATGCAGCTAACAGAAAGATCTCTTTGGGTCCACATGACTGAAATTGCTTAACGAAACTATGAAACTCCTAGAAGTGTTGAGTACCTGTAAACTTGTCCTTGTAACGTGCAAAAATGGCCTCATTCTGACTGCTGCTACATCACAAAGTGCCTTTGACAATTGATCAATGAACTAATACCATGAGCAAATCAACTCTGGTATTCCTGCTAGAGCTGCTTAAAGAGACAGACAGGGACAGAGGGAGACATTGATGGAGAAAAGACCTGCAAAAGGTGACAGTGTGTCTTGCTTGTTGTATACGTGGTGTGGAGCATGAAGGAGTTTGTACAGCGGTTTGATATCATGCAGCTCCCTATGTATCCAGTAAATACTAAATTCCACAATAGCCATGTAAGCGATGATCAATCCAAGGTAGGTGGGCCATCCCACTTCCTCAATCCTTGGAAAACAGCGTGTCCATCCCTGCTCCACCATATACTCTGACAGTGTAGGCAATGCTATGTAGGCTGGCATGGCCTGCATTGACACTCGAATCTGCATCAATACTGGCTCTTTTGCTGGTATACCACCTGGAAGGAATCCAACAAAAGGCTGAGACATGAATTTGGACCTTGAAAGTCCTTTCACTTCATTCATGGCCATCAAGGGGTCCACAACTGAAATCTCTTGTACAATGTGAAATAGTGTCTAATGGAAAAGAATGCTTGCAAAATGTCCTTAAGAGACTGCTATGCTAAACCGACCTACCATAACAAAAATGCACCAAAGAAAAATCAGGGGGACAAAAAAAATTTTAACCCCTGTCAACAACATTTGCACAGGAATTTGTACTTCCTAGCAATAGATCTTCAGACTCAAGTAAATTCAGATCCTGTAACTTCTAACAGATAAGGATGTAGCCGCTACCAATGTCAAAAAACCACGAACCCCAAACTTCCGCACAGCAGCTTGCTCACCCTCCTTTACCCCAACATCAAAACAATCCATCCCACCCAACGCCCCCCCGCTTTTTTTTAAAAAACGCCTTGTAGGCACTCGAGTTCAGATCTCCGCCAAAAAAACCCAAATCTATCTGAAAAAAGCAAGGAAGCAAGCTCACCGTTGGGAAAGAAGAAATGGCCTTTCAGCTTGTACACATACCAACACCAGAGCCCACCGGACATAAAATAAACCACCAAACCCGCCACATAGTTGCGCAATAACGTCTGCAACGTGTGCGGCATCTTGTCACGCCAACGGGACGGCATCCAAAGACCCAGCACCAAGTCATTGTACCACTGCGTCTCCTCCACAAATAACCGCAAATACTCCTCCTTACTTCTTCTTCCTCTTCTCACGGCCGATGACGATCCTCTCTCCTCCCCAACCAAACCCAAGCTACCATTGAACACGGCAGAGTCATACATTAAAACCACATCCTCGTGCTCGACTACTCCTCCTCCTGCTTCTTCTGCTGCTGCTGTTGCTGTTGCTGCTGCTATTGCTGCTGCTGCTCCTCCTCCTCCTCCTCCTTCTTCATGCGCCCCGATTTCCCACGCCGTTCCACAAGACAGCAACAACAGTAACAGCAATTTACTAGCCAGCCCCATAGCCACAAAACGCAAAGAAAGAGAAGAGAAAAGCAAAAACTGCACTGCGCACTGCGCACTACTGTGCAATGCAGAACGCAAAACAGACGGTATAATTGTTCGTCAAGGAATGACCTAAAATTTTCACACTGTGAGGGCCAAGCCCAAGATACACACTTCGTATCTTTGCCACATCACTCTTTTACCGCAAAAGTTTGTGTCCAGTAGACTAGGTACAAAAGAGGAGAAGCCGCGTCTCGTTACGTTAGGTTTCATATCTTTTATTTTTAAATATATTATTATTATTATTATTTAATATGATTTAAAGTAATTTATTATAGTATTTATAAATTCAATAATTTTTTTACTAATCAAATTTTTATATATTTATTTTTAAATTTTACTTTTATAATTTTATTTTATATAAATTTTTTTTGGGAATTTTTCACCGCCCAAAAAAAGGGGAAAAGTTTTGTCAAATTTATACTGGAAAAACCAAAAAAGAAATAACAAAAAAATTAGGCAACCTTTGGGTCAAAAAGTGACAAATTTTGTCAACAAAATACAAAATCACTCCTCGTGGCCAGCGGGAACCAGCACCCACCTACCACAGCATCATGAAGGATGGATGATAAGTGATTAGGAAACAGTTTTCTGCTGGCTTCCAGTCCCTTGGAGCTAACCATGGTTATTAGCTTAGCTCAGTCACTTATTTGGAAACCATGTACTCGCCTATTAGGGTAGCCCACCCCCATCACCTATCTGCTGCCTATGATCGAACACTTATTTATATGCTTCATTTTCAGTGATTTAAAATGTTATGGGAGTGTTACCTCAAGCTCTTGAAATCGTCTATGAAGTGCAAATGAAAAGGAGTAATGATAAAATAACAAGAAAAATAATAAGCATTCCAACTTACAAAGGGCATTTTATTTCTTTTTTTTTTTTTTCCTCTTTGGACCCTTCTTACTTTCAAACCTCATAATTTTCTTATTTTTTATTCATTTTAAACGATTTAAAATGCTATCAGAGCAACACCTGAAGTTCTACAAATCATCTTTGAACTCTAATAGCAACAGAGCAACATTCAAGGAATTATTTGGGTGTTGGAATCGGCCTTTGTAGTGTTTGGTGGTTTGTTTTTTCAAATTCTTGACCCCCATTACTTTGGGCGACCATAACTTTCTCATTTTTAATCCGTTTTTGATGATTGTTAGTGTGTCAGATGTGCCAAGAGTAGGAGTTCAAGTTTTGTTTGGACACCAGAAACAATGGAACCCTCCACTTGGATCCAGCCTTCCCTAAGCGTTTAAATGTTCGGTCACTGGCTAGTTTATCGTTCACTGGATGATTTACCTTTCGTCTAATGGACTCTCTGGTCTCAAACGGATGTAAAATTGTAAACAGTAAAACAAACAGATTCAAGCGGCTTTTTATATTAACTGGCGAAATTTCGCCAAAAATAAATAAAATAAAAGAATTTGAAATTTTTTGAAAAAAAAAATTAAGTGTTTTTAATGAAAATTTTCAATAGTTCAAAAGTGAGAAAAACAACATGAAATAAAAATCGCCAGATCCCTATATTTGGTTTTCAAGTGTGTAACCAAATTTATAGAAAGATGATATTAAAGATTTATATTTCATAGTTTGGTTTGTAGCCAGATTTGGCTAAATCTTTTCAAGAATCATCGCCCAAAAACAATTTCACATCTTTCTATATGAATGGTGGGTGGCCATTGTTGCTCCAAAAGAAAATTCCTTTTAAAAAGAATTGGGATTCAGGTGTCCTGGGTTTTGTACCTTGGCATCTCACTTGTAAAATAAGTTCAAGTATGGTAGCTCAGTTACCACCATTCCCACATCTCTTCTTGGCTTTTCTTCTTTTTTTTTATTCACCATTTTTGGCCTTGCCTACCAAGGCAATTAGGATATTGTGTTTAAAAATTCATTATAGAATATAGTAGGTTAAGGTATTTTGGCCCCCTAGGTAATAATAATAATAGGTCTATTTTTGTTATTATATGAGGATTTTTGAAAGATGATATTTTGGCTTGTGTTGAAACTTGAGATCAATTGTAGAGTTATAATGTAATATCTTGAAGGATTTTTTGGTTTCTTTTAAAGGATTTTTTTTTAAGTTAATACTTTTGCATCGTGAAATATTTGAGTTTCCATAATTCTTCTTTGGCCTTGAGATACTTTTTAATGTAAATGGCAAGGCCACATTGTGATACCACCCCTTCTTTTTTTTCTTTTTTTAATTTCACTCCGGTAGTAACAATACGAAATCTTTAGCTCATTGTTTCTTTTATTGTCCAATTTGAACTCCACACTGCTATGCACTACTAGTGACAATCAACTATTTTTATTTTATTTTATGTTTTCATATGGTTTTCAATAATTCATCATCATTTATGTCAATGTCAAAATTAAATCAATATACATTTCATGGACATGAAAAGACACATGTTAATTTGTCTTTTTTATATCCATGTTGATGGATAGGAAAAAAGAGTGAAGTAATTGTAAAATGAAAATATTTATTAAGAAAGGTGGGAGATAATTATTAAGAAAGTTCATAGGAAAAGCAAGTAGTTTTTTTGTTTTTAATGAAATAATTAAGCTTGAAAATGATGTAGGTGTTTTTTAAATTGTCTTTGGAATGGTCCATGGATGACCCATATGAAAGATTCCAAAAAATCCCTCATATACTAGTTTCAATTATTCGTCACTAGAATTTTAACAAACATATACCTCAAGAACCCCTTGGTTATTTCTAAATCTTGAAAAAAATAAGTTGAAAACTGAAAATAGGGTAATATTCTCAGTTTTCATTAATTTAATTAGAAATTTACAACGGAGATCACCAAAAAACAACACATGTTGCCATGGCATGGCCCCTACTTGTGATTTGTACATGTGAGATTATTGAATAACATGGTCTCACCCTTGCCCATTATGTTGGGTTATCACTAAGTTTGCCTTAACAAGCTCACTTGGCGCCTTCGCCAATATGACGACAATGGCTAACCATTCCATAGTATGTAATGATTAATTGTAATCCAATGGTTCTATTCCATTATGGCAAGTTCAAACTAATGAGAATTAAAATTTAAAATGTTTCATGAAGTTCCCAAAAGATGAATTCATGATTCACACATTAGCATCACCTTGTGAACATTTGTCAAAATGTGGGACCAAATGAAAACTACATCATAAAACATTTTTTTAAAAATTCAATGTATCTCAAGGGCACATTATCAAGCAAAATTTATTCATTGCAAATGGTGAAGCATTTTGAAAAATGAAATTCTAGTTCCAACAAGCATTTCACTTTTCATAAAAAATCGTGAATTCTTTTTTGTATACAAATGAAATCACCCCAAATTGTTGAATTGAGACCTCATTGAATATTACCTATAAGATGATCTTATAGGGGATTACCTTACAAGACAAATCCATGACTTCTTTCTTTTGTTTATATATATTTTTGCAACCTTTATTTTGTATAATGTGATTTTAATTTTATTTTAACATTTTAATGTAATGATTAATATTATTATTCAAAAAAATTAAATGGCTTATTTAAAATGAAAATTCCCAATAATTTTTTTTAAAAATAAAATAAAACCTCAACAAATGCTAAACAAAAAAAAATTTGCAACAACAAGCATTGGACTTGATTTGTTGATATGCAAGGGAAAGATAGAAAGCCCCAAAAGAAATTTTCATTTCTTTATTTAAGGAAATTCGTGTTATAAGGGAATATCTTTTATATGTAAAACACTATCATTTTTTTCTCTTTGTATTTCTAGTACCTTCTCTTGGCTAAAGAATTCTCTAACAACTTATTAGAGTTACTTTCATGGGGCAAAAAGTACCCACTAGCCTAGCAAAGGAACTTCCACAAATCAAAAATTACTTGCCAAGCTATTTTTAAATTTGAATTTTTTTTCTTCTTTGGATTTTTTTTAAATTTTAATAAATTAATTTAAATTCTCCTTAATTAATATTACTATGTTACATTTTAAATTATTGTGATCCGATTTAATTAATTCAATTTTCTTTTTCTTTTTTTGTATTTTTTTCTTTTACAATTATTTTTACAATGTTACATTTTTTTGTTTCAAGGTATGAAAATCCTTTTATTTATCATAGCTACAAAATTGCAAATTCAATATCATAAGGTCAAAATATTGAATCTATAATCACTATGTAAAAATCAAATGTGAGAAGGATTCATAAGAGGAAAGGTTGTGGATCCGTTATTTCAATGTTTGTGTGTCTTGAATACCACTCATCCAATCCTAAATCCCAAGAAAACTTATGAAAACAATTCAAACCTAGAGGAAACAACTTCCAAAAAACCTCCCAATCTCCCCTTTCATGAGCAAACACCATGGCAACCATAACTCCCAAGGTAACAACTTCCAAAAAACCTTCTAACCTCCCCTTTCATGAATAAACACCATGGCAACCCCAATTCCCAACGACACAAAGACCCAAGGCATCCTCATGGATCCAACACATTAACCTAATTTTTACATCCTTTCCACAACTCTTCCCCCTAATTATTTATCTTGTAGGTGTTACAAAATTATTAAATGAAGTTTGTCAAAAATATGAAACATTTACAATGAACCAAAATCAAACCGTATCTCCTACATTTGGTACTCCTAAGGTGGGTAGAGACTTGGGATCAACTATACGTAATGTTAATAGGGCAATTCTACAAATGATTAAAAACATGGCCAAAGGCAGTGTTAACATTGATCATTTCAAGAAGGTGATGTTGAAAAATGGTATCCAACCGATCCTTATACTTGGGTAGCTTTTTTTTAAACATGGTGTTCCAAAATGAATATTTAGAATCCATCACAAATTCAATTTGCTAGATCCACCAATGCCAAAACTTGCAACTTGCACCACATTCTTCTTTTGATCCATAGAACCAACACCAATTACACCAAGAACTTGACTGACAATCTTTTCCTAATATGCAGAACCAACAATAACATTGTAACTAAAAGAAGGAACCTCGATAAGGATGTCAAAAGGAGGTCTTCCAAGTGTAACAACAATTGAAGAATCATGAACCTAGAGTATAAGAGAACCTCCAATTGCACCATTAAACACAACATTAGTAACACCAACAGTATGAAAATGCGTTTCTCCAACAAGATCATTGTAAACTTGCAAAATCAAAAATTATATAGGGAAAACAAACACAAAAAACCAAAACCATAAGACAACAAGTCGCTTATTTTTTCATCCACCTACCTTTATCTTTTCATACACAACCTTCTCCTCGTTAAAAGCCTCTTCAAAATGCAATAATTAGTTAAATTTGAACTCACCAAAAAAATCCATTACATCCATAAATGCTTGTCAATCCAATTATACCTATAAAAATAACAAGTTGCCATTTTAGAAAAACATCAAACAAATTAAAACAAAAAATAAATAATAAAAATTTCAAAAAACTTACTTGCCATATGAAATAGGGTCCATGTGGCCTATTACTTCCATACCATATTCACAAGGTACAAGTGCCTCTTCCATTCTTGTAATTCCAACACCTTGGCCCTTGTTTGACAACATTATTTCACATAAACTAGGGAAATCGACAGTTAGCTTGTTCACAATTAGACAAAATTAGTTATGACCAATAGGAATAGTCATAAACCATACCTCATCAAAAGCCTTCCACTTAGGCTTGGGATGTAAAAACAATGGATGCATACTTGATTTCTCATTAAGCCACTGAGACGGATGTCAATGAACAAGCTCCTTTCAAGTCTCAATCACATCAGAAACTAGGTAATCAACTGCAAGTCAATGCCAATCTATAAAACAACGAGTTATGTCTATTATCCAATTTTTGGAAATGCGCAAACAAAACCTCAAAATAATGCCAGTAGGTAAAGACAACAAATTCAATTCATCGAAATCCACAACACAAAGTTCAAAACACCCCTTTTTGAAAAAAAATTACATGCAAAAATATTTGAATTGTAGGTTTAGGTTGGATGGGGAGGTAGGCAAACACATCGTTTGTGCCAACATTCTGCATTTTTTTAATAGTTTTACGAAGACCCACTGTTGAAGATCATAAAGTTGCCTCATCACTAGCAATCTGTTGTTGTTGCCTTTGCCCTATTAGACATCCAATACCTTTTTATAAGAAATTGGATACTACAAAAAAAAATCAATATGCAAACAACATGATTCCTAGAAAACAAATTAATTAATTAGAAAAATAAATAATAATTAAAAAACTAAATAATAATAATGAAAATAATTAGGTTTAAGGTTTCAAACTCAGGTTCCAAATCATAACAATTGTAACATAGAAGGTTGTAGCATGCCTTGTAGCATCACAAACTTCGTGGGTCATGATTTGATAATAATAATCGTGCAAATTTTGATTTTATAGGTTCGTATGGAATAAACATAGATGTCATTCATCTACTTGTATTGTTTGAACATCAATGTTGTGCGCATTATTTAAACATGAATGTCATATACTTGTTTATATTGTTTAAACATGAATGTTATATGTCTATTTGTGTTGTTTACGCACCTAAGTCGTGCACATGACTTTTTTGTTTAAATAATGTACGACATTCATGTTTAAACAATATGAATTTATAAAATAACATATTTCACATAGATTTGGATTGAACCCATGAAACCTATAAATTTATGATTAATATAACTTGGAAAACTTGAAAATAATGAATGAAAACAAAAAAGGTGGAAGTAAAAAAATTGTTTGCTTTTTATAAAAGAAAGCCTTGCTTGATTTTTTAAATTAAAAACTTGCAAAGGTAAAAAATAATTAAAATGAAAAAAAACTACAAAAAATTATGTACATACTTTTAAGGTTTGGAAAATTTCGTAAAACCTTAAACCCTAAAACAAAATTGCAAAAATAAAACAATAATTTCATTTGAAACATAAGTGGGTAGAAGTTACCTAGTTGGAAGATGTAGGCTACAATTTTTTTTGCAACTTGCAAAACAAAAAATGAAATAATATCAACCAAATCTTTAACATAAGATTCATTTTTTGAAAGATCTATGATTGATCTTGTTGTATCAAAACCATGGAAGATTCTCCACTCATCAAACACATTTCTCACCCAAAGTTCAACATGTTTGTTAATTCTCCAACCTCCTTTGTTTACATTTTCAACTTCCTTTTCATCAAGATCCAAAATTTGACTTTTTGAAAGAAAATCCCTAATAGGAAAGTGAGGGTCTTTCCCTTCCCCAACATCCATTATTAGAATTTGAAGTTTTTCAAATTGGATTTTCAAACCAAAAAATACCCCAAAGTGATAGGGGGTCAAAAAACCACTTCAATTTTCTAAGACAAGTTGATTTTAACAAGTCCGATACAATTATAATGGTTTTCTTGACCAACCTTAAGGTGGTGCTTTTGACCAACCCCAAGGTGATGTTTTTGATTAATGATAAATTGTAACATTTCAATGCCCCACGTGTCGTCATTTGATTAGTAAAATCACAAGTCAATGGGGTTAATAAATAAGTAAATAATGTAGGTAAGTAGGTGATGACCTAGCCTACCTTAGGCTAGTCTACCCTAAATTAACCTAACTTAACATATTTAATCTACTTAGTCACCCTAGCCTTTAGACATACACATAGGTTGCAAGTGTTAAGAATTGAATTTCTCACCTTCACCACAACAAACCAATTCTTTACCAACGGACTACAACCATTAAAATATGTCAAATTTTGTCAAGTTTTTTATTTCACATGGTATAAAATTACAAAAAAATAGTTCACTAAATTTAATGGCTAGACCTAATGGTTAAACTTATTTATTCATTCAATTCAATGGCTAAATTTAATGGCTAAACCTATTTAATGACTAAATTCAATGGCTACACCTATTTAATGACTAAATTCAATGGCTACAATTAATGACTAAACTTATCGAATGACTAAATACAATGGCTAAATTTATTTAACAACTAAATACAATGACTAAAATTAATGGCTAAACATATTTAATGAATATATTTAGTGGTTAAATTTAATAGTTAAACATATTTTAATACCTAAATCTAATGGCTAAACCTATTTAATGACTAAATCCAATGGTTAAACTTAATGGTTAAACCTATTTAATGATTAAATTTAATGGCTAAATTTAATCGATAAATATATTTAATGACTAAATAAAATAACTAAACTTAATGGCTAAATCGATTTAATGACAAATTTCAATGGCCACATTTAATGGTTAAATATTTTTTATGATTAATTTTAATAGTTAAATTTAATGGAAAAATATATTTAATGATTAAATGTAATGGTTAAAGATAATGATTAAATTTAAGTTGAACCTAATGGTTAAACCTAAGTTGAATTTAATGGCTAAATATAATTAATTAAATATAATGGTCAAATTTAATATTTAAATATAATGGTTAAATTTGGCCAAAATGATAATTGGCTAAAATTGGTCAAACTTAACAAATAAACCTCATGGCTAGTTGGGTTATAAAAAGGTGATTTGAAATATAGGTAGGTAACCATGTGGGTGGTTGGGTAGGTGAAAATGTATAGGTTGTAAGTAGGTGGGTTGGTTTTTTTTTACTAAACCAATAATTATTTTCACTAAACTTGATTATTTGACCCTTTTGTAATTGGCCCTATTGATTAAAGCATAGTCATTTTGATTAAGGTGATTTTTTTGGGTTCGAATTTGACTATATGGCTATCTAACATATGGTCAAATAAGTCATCATAATCAAATTGATTAGTCAACACATACTCATGACATTTAATACTTTGGTCTCCAATCAAAACATACATGTTATTTAGTCAAAAACATCATTTCAGTCAATGTGCATAATTTGAAAAACCTAGAATTCTAGTAGTAATTAGATCCAGTAACCATGAAATCACAAGTAGTAGTCAACTCACAATGAGATGGACAAGAAACATAGACAAAAATCAGATAGAGAATGGAATCATATACAAAACACATTGATAGAAACATGAAAGAGAATGGAATCAAATGCAAAAAACACACTAGTAGAAGTAGGATAAAGAATGGAGTCGAATGAAAAAGACACATTGACAGAAGTAAGACAAATAATAAAATCAAATGCAAAAGAAACAACATTAATATAAAAGGAGGCATAAAATAAATTGAAAAACATGAACTCAAAGGAATATCATAGTCATCAAGGTTTAGAGAAATGCAAGGATAAAAAAAAATGACCAAATAGATTGGGATTACATTTAGAAAGAAACAACACATGAAATTGATAGACATTTTATGTGACAAAACAAAAATTGATAAACAATTCATTATTACAATGAGAATCAACAAAGATGTTAGAACCATTAATTGACCACACTAAATTACTAAAATCAAAAGTAGAACCATACGAAAGATTAATAGGAGGACCACTAAACATTGTATATATTAAAAAAAAAAAAACACACAAAAAAATAGGGAAAGAATACTTTACATGACAATATTTGTGGTTGCAACCACACAAACACTTGCACTATAAGAATACACACTAAAAATGGATTCCAAATTCTACAAAACAAAACAAACCAACATTAAAATCAATGCACACAACAAAACAAATAAAACCCATAAGAAAAACACTAAGGTATACATCCATGTAAGACACAATCGCATGCATAATGTTTATGTGGTTGTAATCACAGAATTGAAAAACCTACAAAAAACACAAAAATTAAAAACAACACAAGTTGTACAAAAAGATAAATTCCATGGTGTAGAAAAATCAACAATGTAAGAGCAATTACAATGCAAAAACATTTGTGACATAAAAAAATTGACTATGCAAGATTAATTGTAATGTAAAAACATTTGCTACACAAAAGAATTAGCGATGCAAGAACAATTACAATGTAAAAACATCTATGATGTAAAAGAATCAGTAATCTAAGAGCAATTATAGTTCAAGAACATCTATGATGAAGAAGAAGCTACAATTGAATAGAACCCATGGGGATCGCACGATGAAACATAAACATGGTTACAATATTGAAACCACAAAAATAAACCCATAGCATAATGGAATGGTAAGAGATGTTGCGTGCAAAATTCACAAAGAAATAGCTAATGCAAATGACAGTATGAGCAAATTGAAATGAATTCCATAGTTTCCAAATTCAAAACCATTTGCATTATGGGATTTGCTTTTGTAAACGTCATGTAGTCCATTTTTGGCAAAAATGATGCAAAGTACTTCCCACTTTCGACATAACAATGAAGGCCATGAAATGATGGAATTCGATGGTGGAAACATGATGACAAACAAATGTCATTGGATCTTATGATTTATAAAAAATGGGCAACACTTTATGTAGGTGAAAGGCTTATGTATGGGACTTTTCGAATTTTTGACCCCAACCTTCGACCAATCCCATACAGATCAACCCTAACCTTCAACCTCTCGGCCTCGAATGGGATCTCAAATCCGGAAGGTCCCATATGCAGCCTCTTATCCTATACAAAACACATTGTCTTTATACCAATGTTGGTCAAGGATGTAAGGTTATGATGGGTATGCATCACAAATTTAAAATCTCACGATTTAATAATGAAAATTGTGTTAAATTTGTTAATTCATAATTTGTACGTTTCATGCATTAATATCGCTCATTGAAAACACATTTAACACACATATTTATAAAAAAACAAAAAAATTATGTGACATTTGTTTATTCATAGGTTCATATTTCATTTGTTAACATATTTATTTATGTGTCAAACATGCTTTCAATGTATGATATTTGTGTGTAAAATGTATGAACTTATGAATGAATGAATTTCACATGATTTTTATTATAATTTGTTGCATACTAAATTTATGATATGTACTTAAATATGCATGTTGATATGGAAAATTGAAATCAAATAATATCAAAATATGAAAAATCCAAAAGATACTTGAACTCTTTTTTTCCCTCCAACATCACTAGCATTACACCTAAACATACCTATAGCTTTTCTCACACAACTCATGTGTGAAATTTTTGTGTGCATCTAAGTATGTATATGTTAAGTTTAAGAAAATTGTACTAATTAGGTCTTGGGTTGTCTAAGCAGTATCCTTAAACCCTAAAGCCTATCTTAAATATTGATTTTCTTTTGAGATTGTTATTTGATTAGGCTTCCCATCCATTTTGACCCCCACAATCACACCTTGTTTTGTGTCAAATTCTCTATTTGCTTAATCTTTTTTCTCATTTGAGATAAAATCTTGATGAGAATATTCAATACAAAGATACATATCTCATACCAACCATTATGAGATTATTGTCTATTCTTGTTCATACCCAAGATCCCCATGAGAGGTTGGTGAAGCTTGCTACAGTTGCAAAAGACACTCACTCACATTGTGTGTATGGTGTTGTGTGCAAGAATGGGAATGCTTGATTGTCTATGGACGTACCCAAAAAGATAAAATTATACATGTCAATTATGAAAGTAAGAAAGCTTTTCCAAGTAAGACAACTTTTGTAAGAACTTGTTGCTCTTTCTTCAGAGATACATGTGGTTATCATGTAGAGGTTGGTGAAGCTTGCTACAGTTGCAAAGACACTCACATTTTGTGTATGGTGTTGTGTGCAAGAATGGGAATGCTTGATTGTCTGTGGACATACCCAAACACGTAAATTTGTACATGTCAATTATGAAAGTAAGAAAGCCTTTCCAAGTAAGACAACTTTTGTAAGAACTTATTGCTTTTTCTTCAGAGATACATGTGGTTATCATGTAGAGGTTGGTGAAGCTTGCTAGAGTTGCAAAGACACTCACATTTTGTGTATGGTGTTGTGTGCAAGAATGGGAATGCTTGATTGTCTGTGGACATACCCAAACACGTAAATTTGTACATGTCAATTCTGAAAGTAAGATAGCTTTTCCAAGTGAGGGAACAATACAGTTTTTGTAAGAACTTGTTGCTCTTTCTTCAGTGAGATACATGCGGTTATCATCTTCTGCTCATCAAATGTTCACAAGCTCACAATCTGTCAAACATGATTGACTTGTCACAAATCAATTTTTCAGTCTGCTTGTCACTTGCATCAGGTTGGGTTCAGATTATTTTCCTTGCTAAAACCTGTGATTTTGCTCTCTGCAGACAATGGTGCAGGTGGAGAAGCTGGAGGAGCTGACTATTGCTGTGTTGAAGCACAAGCATGGTAAATACAAGCAAGCAAGCAACAGCATTTTTTACTTTCCTGCTTCTTCAAAGATTGAGCATGCTTCCTAAACCCTAATGTCTTAGCAAGAGTGGCTGAAGGGTCTCTGCATAATTGTGGCATATGTACATAGTATGATAAATTAAACTATGTGAGATGAAGTGCTATTTATCTATCTTGGGTGCTACTGCTAGCCAACATCATGATTCAGCTTTCTGTTGCATCCAGAAATTCAACAGAAACTCAGGAAGCAGATGTTTCTATAATGGTTTGCCTGAAATTGTAGGTAGGTTACTACATGCTTACCTACACCCACTGTCGGGAGCTGATGAGTTGATGGAGACCCATCACAGGTTGTTGCTTTTATTCATAATGCAGGTGATGATGGTCTGACACTTTGCATGTGGACTCATGAGGTCATGGCCACACTCATGTTGCATTCAAAGTGCTGCTGTTGTGGAGTTTCTCTGCAATCTCGTAGATATGTACACAATGAGATGAATTAAAAGGGGTGTATGCAGCTGACAGATGTCTTTTCCTTTACATATCAACAATAATGTTCTATGAGGATGTCTACTGGAGACCAGTTCTTTTTCTAATTTCAGTTTACATGAGCATACTTGTCATCTTGCAGACTGCAGCCAAAAGTGATGTGTTGGGTCTGAACAGCCAGATTTCAGACTGATCTGTGAATTTCAAGTCTGTCTTCAAATCATCATGGCTAAAACCAGGCTGGTATTGTTCTTGGGATACTTAAAAGAGTGAGATGTGAATCAATGGTGCCATCATGACCACACTGGAGCTCTTTGTTTTTCAGGTCATCTCCCTGAATGACACAATTGATACTGCCTCCCTCTTGTCAACTGCACCTTTGAGTTGGTATGTTTCTGGGATTTTGCAATAGATTCTCTGCACTGTAATTCTGGCTAGTCATGGCTATTGATGACTCATGGTTTGGAACATTTTGTGGATGGCACTCACAAGGTTTGGACTCCACCCATTCTTGTCATCTTTGTTCTAGTTCAGCTTGAACTGACACAACATCATTTGGTTCTGTTACATGTTTTGTGGAGTTTGTCTCTACCATCACATTGCTATGGTTCCAACATTTCCGTTGTGAAGGCACCTTCACATGTGATTCAGCTCAGTAGTTCAACTCTTATTTTTCCGGTGATGACAATTGCACAGGTGCTTATAGTCTTTTCTGCTTGAGAACAAGGCTTAATAATCCCTGTTGGGTGGAGGTGTCACTCCATAGTTTGAAGAAGTCTTAACAAGAGGATTATCATGGCTTTCCTTCTGTGTAATACTGTTGTTTCATACTGATCTCTGTGATGTCTCAGCAGGAACTTGTCCAAGTTGGGGCTATGCATCAAATGGGTGGTTTAGCAAACGAGAATTGAAAGAAATCCACAGCATACTCAATTGTATGTGCTTTCTTGTACAATATTTGATCCTCTACTATGAAAGCAGAAGCTGTAAGCCTCCACATGTCCTGCAAATGGGATTTTTAAAATTGTTCAAGTGGGTCCGAGTCACATGAAACTGACATGTCTGTGACAAGAGTCTTGAAGTGGATTGACAAATGTCCTAGTACTCATCTCCAGTATGTTCTTCAAGTTGGTAACAGGAAACTCTGAACTAATGAAGGTTGAAGGGTGCCTGTTGGGTTGTTGACTCTTGACATAGGTTTTATAGCTTGCTGTGTTTTTCACAATTCTGGCTTGATCCTTTCATTTTTTAGAATGTCTGCCAATATAAATCAAGCTTTCAGTTTATAGGCAGGCAGTTAGGGATTATTGACCTGGTGGTGCTAGCTATCCTTACCTGCAGAGGACTAATTGAAGTAGGTGAACAAAGAATGAGCAATATTTAAGAAATACGAATTATGCAGGAAGATTGCACAGATCTTCCTGTGACAATTTGATTCACAAAATGGCATCTGGAGCTCAAATTTTGTGCTGGGTTATAAAATTGGACCCATAAGTCTGCGGGGATGCTTCCAAAAGTTGACTTGCTGGTATAGTGCTTTAGATACCCATTGTGTAAGGAATGGAAATTGTTTGACTACTTTTGTGTGGTAATTTGCACACACTGCACCCAGTTTTATCAATTTTCATCCTTGCTGAAGGATGTTTGCCTCACCCATGGAGGGTACTTTTGAATTTATGAAATCCCTGAATTTGTTAGTAATTCATTTATGGTTCCAAATACATACCTGTTGATTCAGGATTACTGCTGGGCATTTTGCAGCTTTGTTCTGGCCAGTTGCAGAGCTTCTTCCCGTAAGGTAAATGTCAAACTTTAGATGCCAAAGTCTATTTATGAGTATTTCACCAAACTGTCGAATGACATCCCATCTCAGGGTGTGTCTGATACCATCCTCTGTGCATGCAATATTTTTTCATTTGGACTGAGTAAAACAGCAGCTGAATTTGGGTTGAGTGAAACTCAGGAACATAACAATAGACTGCAAAAGATATTCACCCCAAGAGTGTCAGCATGGAATCAGCTGCAGAGGGCGAGAGTTTGACTATTGTAGCTATGGAGCTATGGAGTGTTACATTTCATAGCTTTGAGAGCAGCAAATCAAGTAAGTAGGTGTGCTCCTGCTTGCCTCCAATACTGGATTAATCTGCATAACTGGATCCCATTTGATCTAGTGCTTTCCTCTTAGGTCTTCTTTGTTATCATTGATTGTCATTTTGTAGCCATGAGTCCTCTTTGCATAGGGTCTTTACCTGATTTTTGTTGATTGTTTGCTTTTCTTTTTTCTTTGGGTTGTGTCTACTTGTGTTCTCATTTGCCTTGTACTTTTGATGGATGGATTCCCATCCTTGATTTTTATTTACAGGGTTTTTCTTCATTTGATCTGGGATGAAAAGCTACCGGGACACCAACTAGCTAAACTACTAGCCAGCCCAACTGTTTCACCTATCTGGATCTTCTCCAAGAGTCAGGGTGATGACCTGTATGGTTAGCCTTTATGGCAGCAGGATGAGCAAGTGGAAGAAGGGGAAGGTATGTACAAGAACTCTTGCCACTTTCTCTAGGTATTTTGGGCAAAATCATGACATGACCCTTCACTCCAAACCCAGATTCCAGCCAAGCAGTAACAGCTCAGGGCTAACAGCTCAGGGCCCACCTGATTGATTTGTGCCCTGTAGGACAGACAAAGGAAGGAACCTGGCCACTTTATATAGTTCAACAAAGAACAACTCCTCAAGCTGGTTTCCAACAAAGTGGGTCCTCTTTCCTTTTCCTGTCTTTTTTCACATTCAGCTTTGGTGACAAATTTTGTGGCACTTTAATTTACAAGGGAAGCTGAATTCATCTGCAGCACAATCATTTCTTAAATGGGTTTTTGTTTCCTATGGTTTCCTGGTGGCTGAGAATCCTTGAGGACCTGATGATAGGTAGTGCTCATTCACATTCTTCAAATATTACACTCTGCTCCAGGTCACCGATGCAGTTGCCACTTACACCACCCACTTTATATGGAAGCCAAGGATTACAGTGAGAACTCAACCCCAAACTACTCTGCATAGCCTGGAACAAGACAATTATCACTAAGTCTTAGCTCAGAGACTTATCATTGAAAGTACCCACAACCCAAATTTCCAACTGAAGCATTGTGTGGGTTGGTGGGTTGATGAACTCACACCATATGGCATGTATAGCAACCATACGGCCTAGGGACCCATGCACCCCGCCCATTGTCCTCCCCCTTGCTTTTTACAGCACTTCCCTGTTGAGACAATAGGGTTCTGAAGGGAAGTGAGGGCCTACCATGTGGGGTAAAAGACATTCAACAGGCCCAGCATAATAATTCCTTGTCTGCCTTTCCTGAAATCCAGCCAGACAGGAGCCAGAATGTCAGTAACCCTGAATACAAAGCGTCCTGGAATCATGGGTGGTGGCGCTGTGTTGTTCAATTTTCTACAGAGTGGCAAATTGCATACACCCTGGACAACTACCCTGAACAACCAAAAGGTCAGTAGTGCAGCATGACTGGCAAGAGTGATGATCATCACCCAGTCACACAAGGAGAGCTGATGAAACTTCTTGACAAATTAAACTGCCATGTAGAGACTGTTTAAGTATCTGTTGATCCTAAAGTTCCAGTTGCTGCAGTGTTACCTTCAAGTTCTGAATGAGAGTTGTTCTTTCTGGGTGCTGCCTGCATCTAAGTTATAGCTACCTGTGAAGATCTGGAAAGAAGAGTTGTCCTACCAGGTGACACTTAAAATCTTTTTGACTCCTGCAAACAGAATTGCAGTACCAGTCTTCGAACTTGGGCACTTTGCAGACTTAAGGTAAAGTAACTTTCTTGTGTTTTTGGCAAGGCCAAGGGAAATTAGGTCAATAGACAATTACAATAGGAAACAACAACTTGTTGCAATTGCAAAAGCCAGAGCTTTATGCAGGTGTGTACCCAAAGGAATGCTAGTTTGAACCAAGACCAAATGTGAAAGTTGTAGAGAAAGGGTCAAAGAACAGGGAACACCCATTTGTTCAAAATCCTTCCGAGATATTACAGATCTCGGCAAATTCACCCTGCCTTCACGGTTTCTTGGGGCCTCCTTTCAACCCCCTAACCCCTCCTTTAGTGGTATCTAAAGTAAGGAAATTTTATTAAATCTCAGTATGAAATGCTGAAACTCGGTACGAAATGCTGAATCTCAGCATTTAATGCACAAGGTTCGAGAGGAATTATAGTAGCTGTACAGGTAGGAGCAGTGAAAATCTATGTAGCAGCAGTAAAGGCGCTCAGGAAAAAAGAAAGACAGGGTGAAACTCCCGGTTGAATGCTAATGTACTTTTTTTGCAGTTTTAAAAAAAAATCTCATCCTGTGTATGACCAAACTCAGGGTACTGGTGCTGTCTTTTCCTGACTTTACGGATATCTCTATTATAACTCTATAACTAATCTCAAATTTCAACACAAGACAAAATATCATCTTTCAAAAATCCTCATATAAAAACAGACCTATTATTATTACTTAGGGGCCAAAATCCCATAACCTACTATACTCTATAATGAATCTAAACACAATATCCTTGCCTTGGTAGGCAAGGCCAATAAACTACGGATAGCTATGAGTTCTTTGAAACTTCATTTTCAGAAATTTACCATGGCAAAGGCAAAAAGACCCAATTTGTGTTATAGGCTTAATGGTATTGTTGGAGTCCATCCCTTGGCCTGCCTGTCCCTATGGACAATTGGAAATAATTTGTTCAAACCAAGATATGAACCCAAGTTCCCAGTGATGAAATTTTTTAATGATAAGAGATGATGATTTTATTTCACATGGCCTGCAACAAAATCAAACTTGAAAGGAAAATAAGTCCTAATTTTTGAGAGGTAAAGCTCGTTAAATACTCCCCAAAAAAAGACTTGCAACAAACTCTGAAAATTTATTCCTCTTTTAAAACTTCATGAAGACTTCCTAATTACTCTTGAAATATCCTGAAAAACATCCTCAAAATCTCTGAAACTTCCTCTTGAATACCTCCTAAAAACTTCTCAAATTGTATTCCTTTTAAAAGCTCTTGAAAAGTAGTTGATAAAAACCCAAAAGCTCTTTAAAGACTCTTTTTAAAATCATGAAGTAACTTTCAAAAACTCTTGACAAAGAAACTTAGGAATGTTGTCACCTTATACACCATTCACACATAATCGTAATTGCATGGTAAGTTGGTGTTATGATAGCTAAATACTGCTAATGTTTTCATGTTAACTAGTGTAGCTTGTGTCATTGGCCCAAATGTGAACTCGTTACCTTCCTTCCAAAACCATTCTTTGTAATTTAATTGAATTTTCAATGACAAAAACTATTGAAAATTCAATATCTCATGTAACTTAGGTTTAGAAATTTCCAAATCACCTTTTTTAAAGCCTATTCACTAAAGGCTTTTCAACAATATCAAGAGTGTGCCCAAATTCCTCTATAATTTTTAGTTTTGATTTAAATGAGTTTTTCATGAAAATTTTGTTCAACATTAAATAACTTTTCCACTATAGGTCAAAACAATTTTTAACCAACTCAATGCACCCCTACTCATCAAGGGGTTTTCAACAATACCAAGGGTGTGGCAAGAGGCATCATAGGTTGACATATCTCAAACTAACAAACAAAACAAACAAAATACCTTCTTTCATAGATAGATGGGGTGAATGGGGAATTAATGTTCATTCTATGTTAGATGTGATAAATATTAATAGAAGCCCAAATAGGGGCTGTGAGTGGATGAGTGGACTTGCTTTTACAATGAAGCTTGACAAAATTTTACATAATATTAGAACCAAAGAGAAAGAAAGGAGCCTAGGAGAACAAAAGGTTCCAATGAAAATTTTACGATCAATGGGATGTGCACTTTTCTTAAATTTAGAACCTTCTTCCTTCAAAATAAAATATTTAAATTGTTGGTTTTCATTTTTGAACATTTTTAATTATTTGTAAAAGATAACAAGCAAAAGTGTGGTGAGTGCCAATTTGAATTGTAGTTATAAGGCTTGAACATTTATAAGGTCCGACATGGTTAGAATTCAACCTTGAGACACATTGTGAGAAGCATGTCCATTGTCAATATGAAGGAGAGATACATTGATGTTACAAAGTTGCACAACAAATTGAAGAATTGGAAGTAGAAATAGACATGAGTTGAAAGCTCTTTAATAGGCTTATTTCCTATTTTCATTTAAAATTTATTTCTCACATCTTTTTCAAAACATTTGTTGATAAGTTATCTTCCTAGAAAACAACTTATAATATAAATGAACTTAACACAGATGCAATCCATGATCATTTTCCTATGTTTATTTAATTTCATCACCATCTTTTAAAGAGGAACATCATTGGGCTACAACAAAATGTTGATCATTTTAGAATTGTGGCACCAAAGCTAGCCCCAATTTGTAATTTGCATAAGAAATTTTTTCAAGATCACGGTTTCTAATTATGGGTCCATCTTGAATGGACAATTTCACATGCAACTTGTATATGGGAGAATCAAGAGGGTTTTGAAAGTACAACTTCTAGTCCAAGACATCATCAGATAGAACAATTGTGCATCATTTTGCCCTTGTTCATTATCATACATGTAAATAAATCTTATACCCCATAGAATGTGAAATTTTTGGTTGATTGTAAGCATGCATTGAACTTTGCCAAAATTAGGTTGTGGTTTCAATCTAGGTTTGAGAACTAATGTAGCAAGTTATCCTCTTATTTCAATTTTTCCCAAGGTAGTTGCTATGAGAATATCACAAAAAAGTTAATGAATGACATGATACATAGAATCTTTGATGAAAATCGCTTATAATGCTCTTTGAAACTATGTAAGACAATTCTTCCTCAAGAGTATAAATGTGTGCACATGTGTGTATTGTTTCTCTTGGATGGACAACATTTGTGAGCTTGTTAGCAAATGTTGTATATAGTCAAATTGCATTTTTTTGTATTTTGCATAAGATGGTACATCACATTCAAAACTTGATTAGTTGATGTTATGATCAACTATTGGTCCTAATTTTTGAATGGCGCTCATATGATTTACTTTTCTTTTTCATGGATTATGGTTTCTGGGAAGAAAGGGTTAGGGGCCAAAAATTAGTACTTGAGTGTTACATGAAGGCAAGGTGAAACCTCTGAGACATTGTTATTTTATTTTTGCACTTGTTTAGGTGTAATCACTTGTTTGGTGTTTTGTTGATTATTATAGTTGTTATCTTCTTACAACTAACGAACACACATGAATAACATTCATTTCACATGTATATAAATTGTTGTGAGGTTCTCAAGTCTTTCCTAGTTATGCCATAGTTTTCATGTACACAATCTTGAAGAGATCTTGCAGTGGAGGTGGAATTGAAGCAAGGGAGGTTAAGAAGGTCAATGTTGTCTATGATCCAAACTATGTCCTTGCTAATGGGTAGTCAAAATAAAGGGAACATGTTTTTGTTTGCACATTGAAAGGTTGTTAAGACCAAAATGAAATGGTGGTTGATTAAGTATGATCGGAAAGATAAGAAACAAAGGTTGCAAATAAGTTGTCTCACAAGAAAAGGACATTCTTCTATTCGATGATTGTGTAAAATCTTTGTGTGTACTGTTATGTTACAAATTTGAGTTGAACACCACTTAGAATTGCAATTCACCTACAAAGGGAATTAATGGTGGTTGAGGATGGCCTTGGAATAAAGCATACGGGCTAAACAATTCAAGTGGCCATGCCAATCTTTTATTTTGGTATTAAATTCTCACATTTAAAAGTTGGGATCTTGAAAGATGTTGGGACATGATTACAAAAGCTTGTCACAAGTGATTGTCCTTTTTGCCTTTGAACACATAAGGTTTGAAATATGTTTGTGCTCCATGTTAACATCAATGGAACCCTTTTCTAACACATTTTTGTCACCAACTTTTAGGGAACTCAAAAGTTGTGTGTGAATGGATGCCATTAAAATAGATAAATAATTATCCTTGGGGTGTCTTACATAACAAATTTAAGTCAAGGTAATTGAGTAAGGTGAGTACTTTATGATTTAAAGTTAGGATATGGTTGTACATGAGATTAATCATGCCAATAGGAACCAAAACAAGTGTAAATTATTTTTTTCTTAATGTTTTTGAGTTTTAAATCAATTGAATGTTTTAAATGATTAATTTGTTCACATAAATATGTTGTTTGGACATATATTAGTGAAATTATGTGGAATGATTTAGAATGGATATAATGAAAATATAATATTCAAAAGCATTCATTAAACATTACAACAATATTTTAAAACATTGTAAAGACTCTTAATTTTTTGAGATATGTTTTAATCATAAATTTACATAATAATATAATGCAAGTTGTTTTTAAATCATGAAAAAAATTAATGATTTTTTCAACTTACAAATAAGCAATTACCCAAAATGATAGGTGTGACTCCTATTATCTTGTTTGCACTCACATATGTGAATAAAGTCATTAGGCCCAATGTTGGTTTACATTCCCGCACAAATGTTTGTTTCAAGTGTCATATGTTTATCAATTGGGCTTGGGTCTTCACTTTGTGTAGCTTGGAACAAATTACATTATGTGAAATAGGGAGACAACCTTAAAGGTCACAAATGACTTGCATGGTGCACTCCAACTATGGGTAATTGTTAGGGTTGACATATAGGTGTTTTTTTTATCACATGTATTGTCTGTCATGTTTCCTATGTTATGTAGAAGTTACTTTTCATGAAATTAATTGTCATTTTGGACCAAGTTACTTAATCATTCAAAATGTCCACATGAATGGTTGTGACAAAAAAAGGGTTTAAATCTAGATCAAAGGCATGGTGTCTCTTCCAAATAATAATTTTTAATGCAAGAATTAACACAACACTAGAGTTGGAAACTATGTGTAGATTTTGCATATTCTTTTCAACATGCCCCCCAAATTTAGAACTCCATGCATGCAGTCTTAAATTATCAATATGACCTAGATGTCATTATTGTCTTCTATGAATTTTTCTAGATACAAAATGTTGAGCTTCTCATGATATTTACTATCTTTTGTTGGTGTGCATTTGAGTGGCAATTTGTTCCTTTTAATGTGAAGGAATTATTGGTGATTGGATCATTCTAGTGATCATGATGTGTTGTTGAATATATAGTGTGGGACATGTCACTAGACATCACTATTCACTATTTGATTACTAACATGTAATCAAACAATGAATTGTATCAAGTGACAATGTAGCCAACCTCCCTAAAGATCCAAAAACAAGTTCAACTAGCAAACTTCATTTCAAACCTCACAACTTCTCAAAGTCACAATTGGGTTTGTAAGGTGTTAGTTTGTTGAAGTTTTAAATTGTTTGACAATATAAGTTTTAGTTGTATTTTGTGCAAAAAAAACGTAGTGACTTGCATGTCCTTGCTTTGGGTTTAAGGTTTTGGGGGAACACTTACAATCTACAACATGTAGTGATCTTCATGAGTGTCAACACTAGAATAATTGGTGCAAGTTGGAACTATGAGACTAGCTTCTTTTGGTATGTGGTGCATTTGACACATTTGGATGAATGTGAATGTGCTAATGGTTGTGTGGAGCAATGCAAAGCCGTAAATTAAAATTTTCAAATATATAACAAATGGGTAAAAGCATATAAAATTTCAAAAAATTCAAATTGGTTGAAGATAAGGGTATATAGGTTATGCAAAATTATCAATTTGAATAAGAGTAAAGGTAAGAGATGAATATTTACCCTATTCACAAGATAAGGGTAAATATTTCATTATTTGCCTTACATGTATAATGAAAATATAAATGGTTAAACATAGGGTAAATTTAAAATGTTTTACACAAGTATGGCATATTTTGAAGCGGAAAAAGATAATTCACTTGTGCAATTGGCATTGCAAACACAAACATGTGATATTTCAAACATTATCAAAAATAGAATGAAACCATTCAATAGCATAAAAATACAATCAAAACATTCTTATAATGGCAAATGGTAATAAAATCCAAGAGCTTATGTCAAGAATCTATTAAAAGTAATCCATGTAATGAACATAAATAAAATGCCAAAAAAAAACATATCTAATATAATTAGTCACCATAATTAAAAGAAATCCATAATTAATCACATACATTGCAAAATGTGAAAATGTATATATATATATATATTATACAACAATTTTCGCATATGCTCACTTCAAAAAAATTACCATCTTCCCCTCCCCTCCCCAAGGTAAATGTGCACTTAAAATATATATACTAGTTGCATAGAGTAAACACAAGGTGGGTATGGAGTATTTAATAGCCAGGTAGGGGCCCCAAAAAAAAAAAGAAAAAAAAAAGGTGAAAACAAATTTTAATAGTTGGGTAGGTATATATTTAACCTATTATATATATTCATAAGTATATTAGGGTAAAAGACTTAACCCACCCAACACTTGTCCTTGATTAAACTTGAGTTGGAATTCTACAAAGGAAACTCCATAAGGTAGTGAATTATTTTTAAATGGAAAAAAAAATCAAAATGTAGGCTATATGGTCTAACAATTTCCTCATGATTTTTATTTTTATTTATTTATGTATTTATTTATTTAGTTATTTTGGTTGAGTTCCAAAATTTAAGAAGAATATTGCGCCCCACCCACCCCCCCCAAAAGCCAACTCATAAAAGTCCTTTTTTCAAACAGGCTTCAAGTGGATGCCAATAAAAGGCCGATAGACCCACTTTGGTTTGCACCCACTTTAAGCGACCGGCCAACATGGAACCCAGCATTTGGGGGCCGGGTGGGGGGGCGGAAGGGCCCCACTGGTGGCCCTACCAACTGCCTCAGGGCCGCTAGGAGGCAGAATCTGTCACCTACCCAACCTACTTTTTAAAGCCATTGAACAGGGATCGATTCTGCCAGGTGTACCTAAACAGGGTGCGCTTTGGCAGGCTTAGGGTCAGTTCCCCATGTGGCCCAACCCAGTCTTGCTACACCCAACACAAATAAAAGAGCAACAAAGTGAAATTACTTACATAGAGCAGCTTCATTTACAAGGAGTATAAAATAATTTTAATTTAATTTAATTTAATTTAATTTTCAAAATTCCATGCTTAATTTATTAATTAGTTTTGAACGGTTCCATGTCAAGAATAGAATATTCTCCCCCCCCCAAGGATTTTAATTTAATTTAATTTTCAAGATTCCATGCTTAATTAATTAGTTTTGAACGGTTCCATGTCAAGAGTAGAATATTCCCCCCCCCCAAAGGATTTTAATTTAATTTAATTTAATTTTCAAGTTTCCATGTTTAATTAATTAGTTTTGAAAGATTCCATTTCAAGAGTAGAATATTCTCCCCCCCCCTCCCAAGGAGTGTCGAATAATTTAATGTTCAAGATTTCATGCTTAATTAATTAGTTTTGAAAGATTCCATGTTGAGAGTAGAATATTCTCCTCCCCCACCACCCCCAACTACAGCGTCACAATCTTCACATCTACCTACTTCAACCCACTCAATC
>Ga0116227_10001805_pt1 | contig 48574 bp, 46 predicted proteins | sample S1TSphgellanicum_FD_89693 | JGI IMG/M metagenome (GOLD analysis project Ga0116227, IMG submission 89693) | Host-associated microbial communities from peat moss isolated from Minnesota, USA - S1T2_Fb - Sphagnum magellanicum MG | ecosystem: Host-associated > Plants > Peat moss > Unclassified... | reverse complement strand
CTTTGTCGGGTGGCCTTTTGCCAATGAGTTTTGTTTGTGGGTGAAAAAAGTTTGTCAAGGTGGTTTTATTTTATTTTGTTAAAAAAAAAAAAAAAAAAAAACCTCTTTTTTGGCAAATTTTTTGTTATTTAAGAAAATGGGATTTGTTTTTTGGAAAAGTGTTTTTTTCAAGTTTAGGATGTGTTTATTCAGCGAAAATATTCAACACTTTTGCAAAATAGAAATTTGAAAAATAAAACCCCTGAAAAAAAACCCAATAATAATAATAATAATAATAATAATAATAATAAAAATTGGCCCTTGGGTGGTCGAGTAGAAAGCAAAATTTTGTTGAAATAATTAATTTTTTTCTGGGTTTGTTCAGAATTTAGGCTTCAAGTGGACCATATATGTTTGTATGTAATTCCAAAAAAAATTGAGCTTTACATTGTTGTGCACCACCAAGGATGATCCACTTTTTTTTTTTCTTGTTCTTATGTTCTCATATGGTTTCCAATAGGTTACCATTATTTTATTTCAATGTCAAATTTAATTCGAATTAATATAAATATCATGGACATGAAAAATCATATTCATGTTGATGGCTAGGGTAAAGGATTCAGGCAATTATTAGGAAAGTTAGTAGGAAAAAAGATGGTTATACAAAAGATTATGCAAAATATCTCATCTACCAATTCCTTGAAATTTTTCATCATTGGAATTATTATTCTTCAAAATAATTGTTATCTCAATACTTTTTTCAAAATATAACATATGTCCATGTAAAATGGTAGGGGAAAAGAATGAGGTAGTTTTTAGGTATGGTTTATTTAGTCTTTTGCAATTATTGTAGCAATTTCAAATATCAAAGTTTTGGACAATTCGACAATAATTTTTTTAAATGATAGATCATTGTAAATTAAATTTTGGAGAATAATATCAATCACTTACAATATTAAAAATGTGAATAAAAAATTGTATACGAGTTTTTACTTTGTCCTTATATTAGAATTGAAATATGTAAAATGTATTGATTTAATAGTTCACACACAAGTCTTTCATTTCTTGAAAATAAAAATGAAACATGACATTTTACTAAGACATTTGACAAGGATCATTAAGGAATAAACATTAAATTAAAATGAAAAAAAACAAAAGTGATGAAAGTAGGACCTAATACAAATGGCATCATAATATTTGCATATATTTTTAAAAATATGAATTATATTTAATTATACCCTTAGGGTGAAGGATGGAATCTCACATTAGAGACCTTTACATCACATAGTTCATCATCCCCTTCGACTGGGCTGGTGCATTCTGTCACCTAGTTCATCCGTAGGTCGAAGCCTACCCTATTAACCCACTATGAGGCAAAATGCACCATGGCACTTGGCTAGATCTAACCCTTGGGTACACTAATTAAATATACACTATTATGACCCCCCAAAAAAAAATAAAAATCCTCAATTTTGTGACATAGCCGCACTAGCCATCATCCACAAGAGGAATTAGCAAAATTTGGCTACAAATTCAAAGAGGAAACTAGAAAATTTTAAGAAAAATGTCAAAAGAAAAGACAATGAGGTCATGCAAAAGCCATAGTTTCTTTCAATGTGGAAGTATGGCAAAAATTGTTGAAATAAGTAAAGCATTGAAAGAAGTCGGGGCAAGCAAGAGAGGTGATGGTTTTTGTTCACAGCAATAGATATCAAAAGACCCCAATACACTCAAACATCATGAACGCTCTATGAAGTGAATACTTGTAGGATTTCATGTGATAGTTGCAACTTGCCATATGCACTTGCTTACGCCTCTTGTCAATAGATGTGAGGGAAACCCAAGTCGGTGTAGAGGGGCAGAGGTAAAATGACCAACAGACATCAATCAAAACACAGGAATGTCAACATGCCTTGCTTTCCATCAATCCCTTGCCCTAAATTGATGCAAGAAATTATACGACTTTGATGAAGGTTGGACATTACCTTGGGGAAGATGATGGATCAGATTTGAGATATCCATCCCACACCAAACTATTCAGCGTGTGATGTATGTCAGTTATCAGTGCATACCATACCACCCATCTGCTCCTGTGGCTTTTAGACCAGTCACAATGTTGGAAGAAGACCCGACTCTGAATGGAGACCTCTGCAATATGAAGATCTTCATTGTGTGACTATTCCCACTTTTTTTCCAGCTCCATTTTCATTTGGAAGGGCCCAATCTTCTGCTGCAAAGGCCAGGGAGCATGGACAGTCCAATCGGTGCATGAGGTTCCAGCAAGGGCTGATTGTTGTCACTGTCAAAAGTTGAACTCTTTCCTAAAATTTCTAAGACTACTCTGGGCTGCCAAATAGACTCTGTCTCTTGAGCCTGTAATCGTGTTCTTTGCTGCCTGTGACTGTAATATGAGATGCTCAACAGGGTAAGTGGCAAGTGGGTGGTGTGGACTTGCTCTTGATGCGGACTCCTCTTGCCTACAAATCTGGTTCTCATCCAATTCCTGATCTAAAGTGTTAGATGCCAACCACCTGTGTTTCCTTTCCCGTGACCGTGAATCGCTTACATCCCCCTCATTCTGCCACCTTGCTGTAGTCAACTGAGGCGCTTGTTGACAGCTCCCTTGAGAAGGTTGACTGCTCACTTTAGAAGGACCTGACATACCCACTATAAGCAAAGCCAAAAAGGAGATTCAGATTAGTCCCAACAAAAGTTGCAGGTACACAGTGCAGACCTCAACATATTGGACAATGAGTACAGATACTTGTCTACAGCATATCTGATGAGCAGAAGAATTCAGTAGAATTTTCACATAGGAAAATATATCTGATACAGCAGGAGTCTAAAGAACAGCAATTTCCACTCTGACTGACTCAAAGGTAACTTTTAAATACCATCACAACCCAATCAAGATGAGGAATATTTGCTATTCAGTTCTTCATCCTTGGGGCCACTGAGAATCTAGGCCATGATTCAATCAGACCACGCAAGGGTAAGTTGAATTGGCTATATAGGCATCCCAGGACATTATGAGAATTGGATCATAATGTGGGACCCAGTATTCACCTCTATATACTGTGAACAAGGCATTTGAAGTTCAACTATGGTAGTTGCATGCTTCTTGAGAGAAACAGCTCTCTTCCTAGATTTGAAAAACCTAAGAGTGGATGTGGTTTACAAATTGGTACCATGAATGGTAGTCCCACCACTTGTTGTACACCCAATCATCTCCAGATAATCATAAGCAGGTGGTGGAATTTTTTGCCACCGTAACTTTGACTCCTGACTTTTGCTGCTCATATTACCTGAATCCAATTTTGTAATCATTTGTGGTGCACCACCCATTTCAGTTGTCTGAAGACCACCTCCAGCAATTGCATTATCCCCCATACAGCCGGTAGACAAGGGGAGGGTGTGCAAATTTGACAGAGCTGGAGATGAATATGGAGATTCCACGAATTCTGTAGAAACTCCTACAGACCTCAAATTGTCAGGTGGACAAACCCTAATACACTCATTGGAAATTCCTGCAGACCTTGAAATGCTGGGTAGACAGAGTCCGATGGGTTCATTGTAAACTCCTACAGACCTCAGAGCAGGAAGTGGAGAAAGCCTGATTATTTCATCTTCCTCAACTGCCATACTCCCCTCCTGTGACACACATTCAGAATTCTCAAAGCTTCTGGTCCCATGAGCTTCAAATTCAGCAGTTAGGTCAAGGGGTGGAGTTGAAATACCTCCACCTTTTGTTGAATGTGAAGCAGGTCCAATTTTTACCAAAGTTGCTTTGGTCCCCTCACAGAGATTTGGAGGCAAAACAGACTCAAGCGCAAATCTGCTGCTACTCCACTGCTTTCCTGAGTTTTCTATTATAAGGAAGAGGGCAGTGGCAGATACTGCAAATGCAGCTAGAATGCTAAGATGTTCAGTGAGTACCTCAAGGTCAGTGAAGTCAAATTGACCCCCTCCCCAACTCATATTCTCAAACATCTAGTTCAACCTTGTGACTAATGATAAATCATCAACCCAAACTTAGAGGTTCTTTCCATAAACAAGCAATTTCTCCTTCAAGGATGTTACCATCCTGCAGTTGAAGATGGAAAATAGCCAACTAAGAATACAGGATCATCCAAGAAATGTTCTCCCCCATAATAAGATCTAACATCATTTTCCCAAATGTGTTGTTCTATTGAAATACCAGGATACAAATGAATTGGACAAAAGCTTGAAAACCCCTAACCTGATAAGTACCATTCTTCTTCCAAAGGTAATACTGCAAAAGACATTATAGTAGCATCAAAACGAGCAAGAGAGGAATAAGAAAAAAAAAGCGTCCATTTCAAGGAAAAACCCAAGCTTTAAAAAATTACTGGTGATCTATGGACACGTCTGCTTTCTTCATGAAAGGAGAGATCTGGATGGAAAAGAGTAGCACTCAACAAAAATGGCATTCTTGATTACACGCATAAGCAACGAGGAGGAGACGAAGACAACAGACAAGCTTTACTTACAAGAACTTGCAAACTACTGGCATTTCGAGAATACATGGAATATTCACATGTGGGAATCTGAGGATGGATTCAACCTCGGAAAGAGATTTGAGATTTGTACGCAAATGGGTTGTAAGCGACCGAGTGAAGAGCGAAGCTGAAGGGGATCATGCTCACGAGGGGGCGCGACTCGCTCTTAGGTTCAAGGCTAGGTGTACAGCACAGATAGAGAGATAGTATCTTTTAGGTCCGTTCAAATCTGGATGTCAGTGGATCTTCTTCCATGATTTCTCCTCTCCCTGAAGAAGAAACAGTTGTCACGGTTACATAAGCTTTTTCTGTCGTCTCCACCATTACTTTCTCCAAATTCATGGTGCATTCGATGGAATCCACTATCCCGAGTCTTTCTTTCAAACAAGAGAGAAGAACTCCTCAACTTTCAAAGAGCAGCTAAGACTCTTTGTAGTTTTCTGCTGATGTTGTGCACAAATGCAAAATAAATAAATAAATAAATAAATAATCTTCCAGCTCCATGAAGCTGTCAGGGACATGCCTTGTTGCTACATCTACTACAGTAAAACAGCAAACCAGCAAGAGGTAAATAACATTCAAACCCTATTGAGAAATAAGCTGATGAGCATCATGTGATGGCATACTTAAAATTTCCTGCAGCCAAGAGAAGAAACACAAAGGTGATCTATTCATGGTTAATGAGCTTTCCAGGTAATCAACCAAAGAGAGAGTGGGAAGAGAACTGAAGAAGAAGAAGATACAGGAAGATGTGCCAGTAATGTCAAAAGTCTCAGCAAGAAGCTGGAGTGGAAGTTTTTTTGCCTGTGATGCAAATCTTCCCAAGCGGAATTGTTTGATTCCCAAAGCTCCCAATTGGTTTTCAATTGTCGCTGTTTCAATCTGTAAGAAGGTAGTTAGGAATGGATATAGTTTCAAAAGCACTGTGATGATGTCTGTTGTTGAGTTTGTGCATGCATTCTGCATGACTGTTGATTTGGACTTGATTTCCATATCCTCATTTATATGTGAATTGCTTGTAGGGTGTATGGATATAGCAGCAAAAGGAATGGCAGCTATGGAGAATGATATGGAGCAAGTACCAAAGCAGTGTTGCAAGCTTTAGTGTCACTGCTAGATGTTGCAGTGTCCATGTCTGCTACCACATACGTCCATCTCTGGTTTCTTTGAGCTTCCTCTGGGGATGTCCTTCCACAGCTATCAACAACTGTTCTGCTGTATAAGGAAGCAGAAGCAGATGTGGTGGAGCTACTGCTGGTAGGCTAGCACACAGCTCTCAAGAGCTTGACATCAGAGTACAATAAGCTTAATGATGGCATTGTCAAAGCCCCAGCTGCACACACTGCCTGTCAAGGGAAGAAGAATGGGAGCATATTGAAGTCAATCTCTTGTCTCTCCCATTTGAGAATGCTGACTTCAAATGTGTTCAGATCTCAGTGATCTTAACTCTAGCTGCACATGGGAAGAAGATGAACCTGAGAGGTGGTTGGAATGTGATGACAAATTATAGGATAGCCATCTTGTCCACTGCAATGTCTCCAACAGAAACGTGTACCTTGGGAGCATGTTTTTCAGCAACAGTCCAACTTAACATTGATGCATCATGAGCCAGAGAAGCACGCACACGCCATGTACAAATATCATATCTTTACTGTTCAGCTCACTTGCCCTCTGAGCAGTAAAGCTGGAAAGAAAGTGATCTGACTGAATTAATTATATAAGAGTAATAACACAAGAGAGCAGAATAGTATGCAACAGCACAGTGGTTGATACCACTCAGGAATGCGTCCAAACAGAATTCAAGTATTTTCCAACCTTTTTAACTGGACTTCACCAGAATCCTTGCAATTTTCAGCACAGGGCTTGACTCAATCATCACGTGGTCTATTCCTCGTTGAGGTTGTTGGTATGAAGCTTCGAGAGGAGGAACAGGGAGCCAGAAGACAGTAGAATAGATGCTGATAAGCAGAGTAGATCAGGGACCGTGTAGATTGGCACCTTCTTGCTCTTCTCAAACATGCCAACTAGGAGTATCATCACAATCACATGACCCAGCTTAGTTTTCAACTCAGCAAGCGAGCGAATCTCCAGCCACTTTGGGCGCTCCTGCATTCATCAGTATACCAAGTAAGTTAATTTCTGAAAATGTTTTTCTCGTGACTTGAAGACCACCCAGGCTGGAATCATAGAAACACTAAATAAATGACTTGCCTCACCTTTGTTTACAAGGTGTCTCTCAAAGGAGCTTCTTGGCATCCTCTCACCATCATAAATTGCTGTTTCCCTTTGTACTCTAACTAGGAGAAGCATGGAGCAAATGCTGTTACAAATTTTCCATGCACAATTTCTCTGCTTGAAACATATTGAGGGATGGAAGTTGTTATTACCATCAGGTGGAAGAGACCAAACATGTTGGAGCCACGCAAAGGAGTGCGAATTCCATCAGCAACCTCTAGTGAGCTAACAAAAAGCTCATACAGGCCCATGCCAAATATGAGCATCACTGTCCCCATCAAATATACATCTACAAAACCCACAAACAGTGCAATTAGTCTGTTATGATGGGCACAGCTGGAGGCAGACAGATTGAGCAAGGATCTGAGCCTTGCATTTTATGGCTTCAATCAGCTACTTTATGGAGATGTTGACAAGGGATTTTCAGAAATAATGAGACTTCAATATATGACTTTGTAAATGCAAGAGAAAGGGGCCACAGGCAACCTACCAACAGCTTCCACAAGAAGAAATACAACTTGGCTGGTACCAAGTCCCTGCCAAGCTGCTTGGAAATACTCCTTGAATGATTCAACCACAAAGAATGAACCCTGCTTTACCCATATTCAACTGAGGTCAATAATACCCATGACAAAGCCAGCATATAGATTCAGCAACAGATATGTTTCATAGGATGCCCTTGAATCTTAACCTCCAACTTCACTTGCCTATTGTCATTGTCAGGAGGTCTTGACCAAGTTCAAGTGTCATGCCTAGCAACTGGAGAAAGTGTTTGTCTCCAGAAATAAGCCCATTGACATGGAACAGTCTCTGTGTTCATGAGTTTACATTTGTCTGAAGAAGTGCCTCTTACAAGTCCACAGAAGAAGATATTGCCCTTAGATGCAAATTGATCTCCATCCAAATCGAAACATGAGACTTTACCTTGAGAAAACAAAGTATTGAGCCTGCCAGGGAGCCCACAACTGCCATCAATGCAAGGAAACGGCAGTCAAATATGACCTGCACATCAAATTCCAAAGATCCATATCAAAGGAGAGTGTTAGGGGAGGCAGGATCTCTACCCATCTTCAAGGAGGAGTACCTTTGTCCTGTTTATGACAAATTTGACCAACAACAAACACTGCACTGTGAATAAGGAGAAGAGGTGAAAAAAGAAGATAATTGATCATACACACCCGCTCAATAATTGCCTCAACACGCTGTGCTCCCTGCTCTCGAGGTGTTGCAGGTAACTCTGACTGGTCTGCAGATGATGCCTCCAACAAGTGTTCAAGGGATGCCACTTCCTCATCACGAGGAAGAGGTAACACACTCTCATACTGTGATGCCAAGACTTTGAAGCTTGGTACTATGTGCTTCTTTCTTTGCAAACTCTTCCTAGTGCAAAGAGATGGGTGCAATTTCTTGGCATCCCAGAATGTGCTGTCTGCATACTTGCCTGAACAAGATGTTCTTCTTGTGAATGCATTACCTCCACAAGATCTTGGGGAAACAGTGTTTAGACAATGGCTCAAAGGGACCATTGCTGTTAGGCATGGTCTCAAGAATTGAGAGTGTGTTCTCGTTGTCATACCTCCAACAACACCCTGGAAAGCTTCCATGGGTGATGCTAAGCTTGCACAACAAAAACTATTTGTTGGGACTTTTTTTACAGAGCAGATTTGATGTGCTTGAGAATCAGATCTCAATCAGCATAAAAATATAAAGCTATTTTCATATCCTAATCCTTCAACAAGATTGCAGCACTCTCTATTGTGTTACAGTGCCTTTGCAAACTCCAGCAGCTTTGTCAACTTCCACAGATTGACAGTCTACTTTGCCTCCACAATCGCCTTCCACTTCCTCTGAAACTGCACGAAATGTCCAGCGACCGCCCCTGACCTTATTTTCCATACTGATTTGCACTCTAGCTTTTCTTTTCTCTCGATGAAAATCCCTTCATTGCCTATCTTCTTCTTCATCGTACAATTGTGCACTACAATCCATGCTGAAAGGAAAGGAAAGGAAAGGGGCAAAATCACAAGCATTCTCACAATCGATTCGCGCTCACACCTTTTTTCCCTTTCTCCTATTATTACTAGGTTATACAGACAAGCAAGTGACGAGACAGATTTGGCAACAAACATTTCTGCCTGACAAATAGACTTGCTTCACGTGATATAGAAAACTGTTCCAAATTCCTGCAATTGACAACAAAGAAGAAGAGACTTACTAGGCGAGAGAGAGACAGAGCGAGAGAGACAGACAGACAGACTAGTATTCCATGCACTCGCTTTCCTTCCTCCAAAGAATCTACTTCATTCTCACTCCGTCTTTTCTTCTCGCAAGCTCGAGCACTTTGTATCACCTATAACAAATCCATCTTGTACCGCAAGATTACAAAAAATATCGTAGACAAATCCACAAATCGTTGTTTAGGCAAAGAGTCAATCTGCAAATCATCATTCTTCTCTTAATAAAACAGACTGCCATGACGGTTCCTCTATTGGAACTGTTGGAAAATCCAGCAAAGTGACAACAAAGAAGAATAGAGAGGACTTACCAGGCAAGACAAAGTTCGGCAGACTTAGTATTCCGCGAACTCGCTTCCCTTCCTCCAAAGAACGTGCTTCATTCTCACTTTCTCCCTCCGTCTTTTGTCTTTTCTTCGCGCAAGCTCGGGCACTTTGTATCGCCTGTAACCAATCCCATCTTGTACCACAAGACTTTTCCAGACGGAAAAAAAATCTAGACAATTTTTTTTTTTTGGGATCAATCACAGACAAGATGCTGAAATCATCATCATCATCGTCATCTTAAGCAAATCATCGTTCTCATAATAAAACAGAATGCCATGATTCCTCTCCATAATGATCTCAGTATACTGGGATTCATGGCTCTGATCTGAGCTCTTTTCTTCATTCTCCTTTGCAAATCGCGCAACTGCCATCGCCATAAGCTTTGCTCCTCCCCACAAAAGAGTACTAGTGGCCTTATAGTGGCCTTATAGTGGCCTTATTGTAATGTTGAGCTATCATTAGTGGTAAGGGTCCTACCACCAGGTGTGGCAGGGCCTTTAAGTGGCCTTATTGTAATCTTAAGATATCATTAGTGGTAAGGGTCCTACCACCACCAGGTGTGGGGTGGCCTATACCTATGAAGGCTAAGGCCCAAGTATCCATGAAGAGTCGAAAAGTTGTTCCTTACTTACCCCTAGGTAAAGAACTTTTCAAATCCAAGGGACCTTACAAAAGTGGAAGATACCCTTTATGGGGTGGCGTGGGGTGGGGGCGGGGGAGGACTTTCATTTTTGTTAGGTCCCTTGAATTTATAGGGTAAAGGACTCCATTAAAGGACTCTCAATAGGGTGCCTAACCCTTTTTAAAAGCATGTTTAAACTGATTTGAACTAGTGGAATCTAGCTTTCAAGGCACCTTGTGAGCCATATGCCCTAAAATAGGTCCTACAATTCTGACCTATTTGAGGGTATAAGGCTCACACCCTCACCCCCCCTCACATTAACAAGTCTTTGAAACTTAAAACTTGATAACCTTCCACATAAATGACCCAAAAAAATGAAAAATACATTTATTCTTGCACAATCACAAAATTAATAGACTTGATCCCTAGTGTCCACCAAATTGTAATTTTTTAAACATATTAAAATTCAATACACAAACCTTTTTTCTTTTTTTTTGCATATTAGTTTACATAACAAAAATAATAATATTAAATATTACCCAAATCTTTGTTAAGATATTTTTGTGATTCCATCGACCTAAAGCTAGTGGTCATTAGGTTCTCATCTTTTATCCTTTAATTCACAATTAAATAATTAATGCATTCTTTTGTACTGAAATTCAATACTTTTTTCTTAGCATATTGTTGTATTAAAAAATACTGAAATCTTTGTGAGGATATTTTATTGATGTCATCAACCTAAAGCTAGTGGTCACCAAGTTCTCATATTCTATCTCTTAATTTACAATTAAATAATTAAAAGATAGTTTCTAGGTATAAACTTGCTAATTTACAATGAAATAATTAAAACATAATTTATATGTATAAATTCATTGATACAAGTAAACAATAATGCCCATCATGCCACCAATTTTTTTTTAAAACAACTTTTTTAAAATATAAAATGTTCAAAGTTTGGTATATCAATAAAATCAATCCACTAACTTGATAAACAAGGTTAAAGTTCACCTATATTGTCATCATTGAAATCAAAAGCATTAAATATTATCATACATGTATTTACAAATTAATAACATGTAAACACCATCAAAATCAAAAGTGTTGAATGTTATCTTACATGTATTTACAATTTTGGGCTTCATGTTACTATGCATTACTAGTGATGATCAACTATTTTATTATTATGGTAGATGTTTGGGGAATAGAAATATATTTTTATTGTTAATGTTATCGTATAAATGTAATTGCAGTTGTGCCACATTATAGATAGATTGTTCAGGGTCAAGTCCAAATGTTATGTTAGTTTCATTTATGTTAGTGTGAAAAGGCCACACAATGAATTGTCTATCTATTGCATGAAATTCACATAGACATTTAATTATATTAATTTATAATCATATGGTGTCATTTAATAAAAATTTCATCATTAGTGTATTTGAATCATATATTGTGCAATGAATATTAGGAATGGAAGCTCGTATTTTGATTAATATCCAATGATTGTTGTTTGTGAATACATTTGAAAAAAATTGTTTAAGTATCTATGTATGATTCATGTGATTGCATATGTGTGTTGTTGGTAACTTAATGACTATAGTTTTTGAATGTATAACATTTGCATTGTGATTACTAGGCGTTGGTTGTTTAACCATCCATTAGGATCAAAGAGCAAGTTTTCATTGTTTTTAATTAATTGGAGTTTTTTGTGCCAATAGTTGATGATAATGTCATCAATAATGTCATTGTTTGAATCATCATTTATTGTAATTATATTATATTATTTTTCATTGTTGGTTTTAATTGGCAATGTTTCGATTGGATGGTTTGATTTCATGATTGGTTCTGTTATGTTTTGATGTAAGTGTATTCATTTCTACTGATCCTCTTTTTAAGTTTGCTTTGCGATGCCTTGAATAGTTATATCTTGAAGGATTACAAGTCCATCTATAGAACCTAAACATGATAATATAATATATATGTTGTGCATATTTAGTGGCACATTATCAGTCGGGTGGTGAAGGTCTATGATTAAGTGATCAAATGTTTGTCCTTGTATTTTGAAATATGCGAGACAAAAAGGCTAAGGCAAATAATAACTGATATTTATTGATTACGAATGTTTTGGAAGTGTTCGATTTTAGTATTTGGTGATGATATGGGTAATATTGGTATGACATTTTTAGGGATTTTTCAAATCTCATGTCTTGTCAACTAACATGTTTTTTAATAAAATTGTTAAAATTGATTAAAATATTAATAGGTGGATGCATCAATATCTTTTTGTATCCATTTGACACCTGTGAGACATATATTTTTGATATAGCCAATGCTACCATTGACAATTCTTAATTTTGGATATCATTTTTTTGTTATAATGACTTTTAGCCCTTTATATATTTTAAGGAATGTGCTAAGTATTGAATTTTGTTTGTGGACATTGTTTGTTTTATAAAGTATTTTATATCATTATGTATTGAACGTTTTTTATAAATGTCAATTGAAACAATAGTGTCACATTTTTGTTTTGATGGTTTTGAATGGATATCTATCATGTAACGATTTACGATGTGTCATGATTTATTAAAAAGAACTATGTATGTTGCAATATTCCATGTATCGTTAAATAAATTGATATTTATATTAGAAAGGACAAGTGTTTTTATAGGTTGAAGCTTGAATTTTTTTAAAAAAAATTGAAGGTTTTTAATATAATTTCATATTGAATTTTTTTTGTTTTGTTTCATTTTTATTAATATAATATTATTTAACTTAATGTAATTTTTCCAAAGGCTTTTACATGTGACTTTTTTTAGTTGATTTTGTGAACATAAAAATTGGTTGGATGTTTGTTGAATATAATGGTGTGTTAGTGATTGGTGAAAATTGTAAAAAATCTTTTGTGAATATTATGTTGATTCCTTTAAATGGTAAAAAGTTGGATATCAATTTTTGTAATTTTAGGTATATTGTGGCAAATAAAGTGCAACCTACTATTGATATTTCATCAATAATGATGAATTGGATATTGGGCTTTACATCTATGATTGTGTTAGGTTTGGTTATAGTGGTGCGTTTATCAATTGACAATCTCAATAAAATATATTTTGTTGTTCCACTTATTAATATTGCTACATTTGCATTTCAACACGAAGATTTTGTTGATTTCTTGTTGTTAAAGAATAATCTTGGATAACTTTGTTTTTTTTAATACCTGTAGCACCTCCTATACATTGTAATATATGATACTTTGTCGTACTTTCATTGAAGTTTTTGAATAAAGTCGCTTGTAAATTGTTTAATTTATATTTTTTTTCTATTATGTTTTTAATGGATAGTGGTGAATAAACAATTATATTATCAATGAAGTTTTTTTTAATATCGTTTTGAATATTATATAATTGCATGTCATTAGATGGTAAGTGACATAACTCCAATTGTGAATTTTGATTTACATTTGCATGGGTCATTTTTGAATACAGATGTAAAAGTTATTAGCGATGTATTAAGGTTCAGAATTTTTGGATGTTTTAAATCATGATTCCATTGTATGATATAAGCTTGAAGTTTGATGATGAAATTCGGATTTTGAATTTTGACATTTTTGTTATTATTTTTGTTTTCCATTATTTTTAGTTGTTTCATTATGTGAATGGCATATTAATATTTGTGTTACATATAACATATATTATATTTCTATTTGTTCATGGTTTTCTTTTGTTTGTGTATTGTGTTTTTTTATATCATGGATGTTTTGGTTAAGTTTTTATTCAATTTCATCATTATAAAAATGATACATTATTGATTATTCTTCTTTTTCGTTTTCAAATTCATTTTTGATTAATTCAACTACCAATAATCTACCAATGCATCTCTTGATTCTTTGCATTCTTGTGATACGTTAATGTTTATATATATATATATATCAATCATAAACTATTGGGTATAAATTACCTAATGTCATTTTTTGAAATATAGTTAGATTTTTTTAATATCAAAAATTGTACACCATGTTGCAAATCAAATATAAATTGCTTCAACATAGTATTACGGGTCGTTCTTTTGTGATAGTATTGTGTAACTTTGTAAACTAGTATTTTTGGTGTTCTATATTTGTAAAGATTGTGAATATTTGATTGCAAGTGTTAGTTGTGAAATTTTTGACAACGTATGATGTTGAGTTTATTTATCTTACTAGAGAATTCACATGGACATATAGAATTGAAAATAATGGGTCTTTGTTGGTAATCGATTTTGAATGATGATTTTTTTTTAATTTCAAGTTTCCTTTAGTAAAGAAATTTGTGAAATACATGTCCATTATAAAAGGTATTTATCAAAGTTGGTCAATTTTAGATTCTATTCCAATTTTGATCTTTGTTGTAGCCACCGTAATGTTTTACATAATTTGAAACCAACCTCTTGCTAAAACCAAAATCAAAACTCAACAATAAAATTGTAACAACCATAATCCTATTTAAGACATGAAATAAATAAGAAAAAATGTTTTTAAAAAAAGGGATCATCATATGTAAGTGTCAAGTATTGATGATATTAAATTATATAGGTATAATATGTATAAAAAATAAATACATAATGCAAAGGATGTTTGAAAATTATATATTAGCAACAGAAGCTCAAACTACCTTTTGGAATTCAAAATAAATATGGAGGATGCCCAAACATGTCTTTTCTAATCATATCAAACTTTATTTTGTGGATTTTATCACAAATGGCACTAAGCTCTTCTAATGATAAATTACGAAGTTTGAATTTTAATGGATTAAAAGGGAAAATTTCAACAATGCCTATTTGAGTATAAAGCATTTTCAATTTCTTACATAGCATTCAAACATGAATTCTTCACATGTTAACCATGGTGTTTTTCCCTCTCTACAATAATCTTCTTAGACAAGGTGCCATGATTTATATTTGATTGTGTCATTAATAAGATTTTTCCACATTGTTGAAAGACCTCTTAGATTTAAAAACTTATGGATATTTTGGTTTTTATTCTTATTGTCATCTTTTGGTCTTTAATAATGTGGACCACCTTCCTTCAAAAACATAGGTGAAACAATGTGTCATATTTTTGAAACAATCAATTTTAAAATTAAATCATTTGTAAGACAAATGATGTATTATATTGATTCTACATTATAAACAAACCACACATAAATATTGACAAAAATACAAATAATCTTTTATGGAAAAAAAATTGATTAAGAAGATATTTTTAGTATGACAATTTTTTGTAGTTGGGAGGAAAAAAATAAAGAAAAAAATGTAGTTCAAATTATTTTTACAAAATATTTTAAGATTGTGGCCATCCATCACATGGATTGTCCTCATCCTAAAGTTCCCTAGATGATTTTCCAAACCTTAACAATCAATAGTAATAGTAACAATAGTAGTTATGGAAGTAGGAAATGATAAAACTTGAAAAGCTTCTTATACCTCACATCATTAGATAATACACTTTTGTTATTGTTTTGGGTGTGGGTTCAAATCTTTCATCATGGGTTGCAACGACCATTGAAGTGTTTCTTAAAGGATTATTTGTACATTTATTCATTTCAAAATACAAATGATCCAGTTGTGGATTATGGGTGTTCTTCAAACTCTAGGAGTGATTGTTCTAAGTTTAGCAAAGATTGTTATAAGGGTGCAAATGTTGCCATAGTTACGCATATGAATGATTTATCACATACAGTTACAAGGCATGTTAGTTGTGAATGTGTGACTAAATTTTGCGAATACTTACAATGAAACTATTGTTTTACAGATTGGGAGTTGCCTAACATTTTCAAAATGAAGCTTCAATTAAATTTACAATGTTTATTTAACTATAAAATACATTCCATAAATTTAAACTTTTTCATTATCTATAAGGTTTTGTTATATCATCATAAATTGTTTTATTTTAACAACAAGAAATTTTGAATAATTGATATATGGGAGATTTTCCATAATCCTTTGTATCGTCATCCTTGTAAAAATTTAGAGGCAATTCATAACTACTTCATTTGCAAGGTTAATTATTTCATTTCTTTCCTAATAACTACCTTTTATGCTTATAATTACCTCACTTCTTTTCTAATATTTACCTCCTATGCTTATAAATACCTTATTCCTTTCCCTACCCACCAACATGGATATGAAAAAGGCTATTTTCAAACTTAAAAACAATTAATTATCCAAATAAGCCATGTGAACATAGTTGCATTTGTAGCATATTTGTTGTAACCAATGCAATGTTGGTATAGTTAGAAGGATAGGGAGTTCACCTTGAAAACATTATTGAGACTTGTTTTTTGATCATCAACTAGTCGGCACCAAACCAAAAAATGATATAACAAGAAGAAAGAAAGAAAGTTAAACCATGACCTCATGCATGTGTCTTTTTGTGTATTTATTATTTTCCCTTGATCACATTATTTCTAATTACTATAACCCCATCATGTGAAAGAACAAACCAAAACAACACTTGTCCAACAAACTCCAAAAAATGATAATACTACATAATCTTATTGAAGAAATGTGAAGAAAAGAAAAAAGGTTGGCAAAGGGTTAGCCAATGGTTTGGCTTTCAACCACAAATTATTAAAATTATTACTAAAAAACCATGCAACTTGTAAGTTAACAACAATAATAATAATCCCACCCTTCACCAATCCATGCTTACACAATAACTCAACAAAGTATGATGAAATGTGATCAAGTTTTTTGAAACACTTTGGATCTATGGGGTGACACATGTTCATTGAATGTTTAGAATAGGCATATTTGTGAAAACATTCAATATAAACATTAATGATGAAACAACTTATTGCTCCTAGGTAAATGTGCAACAATATGATGGACATTTGCTCTTCATAATCATGATTACTTGGAACTAACAAGTTGTGTAAATCCATAATTGAATAGCAAGTCTTAAGATCATTTTGCGATGTTTTTTCAAATTCAAAATCCAAACTTGCAAATATTTTCATTTGAATTTCCCAGGGCATGACCATCAAGGTTGCAATATCACTTGTCATTTAACACCCCAACCATTATGAAGCACACTATTATAAACAAGTTAGGATTGTATCTCAACTATAATGCAAGGTGATCCATATTAATTAGTTTGGGGGTGTTGTTAATTAGCCTATGACAAAAAAAAATTCTAAAATTTAAAAACTACCATATAACAATATTGATTTTTAAATTGGAAAAAAAATTGGGTTTTTGCAATAAAAACAAGTATCGGCCTTACTAAAAGGACACAATTGTCAAAATGCACAAATGAACAAAGTTGTTATAGAAAACATGTTGAGTTCTTATTACAAAAACAATTATTGGCCATGCTAAAATGACACAACTTTCAAAAAACACAAATAAACATGGTTGTTATGGAGAACATGTTGAGTTCTTATAATAGATACAAGCATTTGCCTTGTCAAAAGTACACCATTTAGTAGCCTGACTCAAGTTAAAGTAGACATGACTTTAGCTCAAGCTTTTTAGGAACATGTATTTCTTTGTTTGTTAATTAAAACTTATGTCTACTCTTAATTGCCTATGCATTTTTGGAGAAGCTTTCAAAATTTACAAATAGATACAATTGTTATGGTTGTTAGTGTGGTGACAATAATTATTATAGTTATTATCGCTACAACATCTTCCTTATAAAAGTAATACCTTATGGTTGCTTCACTATTGGTGTTACTATTCATAGATCTAAGTTAGTTTTGTACACTATACACAACATTAGTTCAAGCAAAAAAAATGGTTTAATTATGTCATCCTCCTGTCAAAAACAAGAAAAATTTGATGCAAGGGGCATTAAGGAAAACATGTGTTCTAGGTTTTCAACAAGAAATAAAAAGGATTTTCTTACCATGTTCATTTCTTAGCAAAGAAAAAGTGGGGAATAGATGGTAGCTCATGTATATGGCAAGGGTTGTGTTGCCTACACCAATTGTGACATGTTAGTCATGACAATGATGGCAAGCTTGTATTAGTGCATTAAGTGTATGGTGCTATCCTAGCTTCAAAGGGGTAGTCTTGGACAATGTTTGACATTTGGCAAACATTTTTTGGGTTTTGCAAAGAAAAATCATCACTCAACTATGGACAAACCACAATGAAAAGTTTGTTGTGATGGTTCAATGTTGACATTTTAATATTTCAATCATGTTTATGTTTTGAAGGAAAATAACAAATTTGGCTTTTGCATGTTTTGATTTTGATCCTTCTAATATTGGATTTGCAATAACTCCACCATAGAAAATGCATTATTGCAATGTCTTGTGAAAGATTTTCTAGCTACAACATAAGAGTTTTCAGTTTTGTTCAATTTGGAATTCACAATACATGTCCACCTTGTTAAAGACATGGTAGTTTCTAACTTTACACTAATTTCTTTTAAACTACTTCTTAAAAGGAATTTTTGGTTCTCCTTGTTTGTGGATTTGGCCTATATTTTTCTTTATAGTAGTGTGTGTTGCAATAATATGGAGTTTGGTATGGATAGGGGACAAATTAAGTAAAACATGTCTTGATGGTGGTGGGATGATGCACATCCATAGTAAGGACTAAGAGGTTCAATGTGAATAAAAGGTTTAAAAAGATGTACGGAACAAAGTACCTCAATTTTTTACCTACCTCTAAACAATTTTATAAATTTTTATAGTATGAAAATATGCATTTTAAGTTTGAAAATGTGGGCATCCAAATGAATTCCAAATATGATATAAAATGTAATGCATATTACTAATGTGATTATTTGAATGATACATATGAACAATAATGTATGGATTTGTGAACTAATTGTATAATAATGAAACATACATATTTTAATACAACATGTTCTAACTTAATTATTTGGTTAGTTCATATAGCTTGAAAGATGATACATATATTAATCTTTTCAAAGTGATGGATAATGACAGGGTCACAAAAAATTATGTACAAAATGTAATACAAAAAATAAAATTTCATATTATTGTGGTAATGAAATAGTTTTTAGATGTGAATGTACAAACGCTTTTACAATATTCCTAAAATTGCAATTGATTTTTAGGTATTACGGCAATTTCATGGTAACCTAATATATGTGATAAATCTATGAATATTATAACCATCTACAATAATTTTACCTTGATATATATTTTTTACTACAACTAGTTTTGATGTTATTCCATGCCATTTGGACATGAAATGTCTATAATATATAACATAAAATTTGATGCAAATTATTGTTGCATCATCAATAAGTTGGTTATTTTTATCAAACACTTTAATTATATTTAATTCTTTTATATCATCATTTTCATTTTTTTGGATGTTGGTTCAAGCATCCCATATGTTGTAGTTGATTTTTAAAAAATTGAACAAAATATCTCAAAATCTTAATGTGCTAAAATGTAAGTCCATGGTAAAATGATTCACACCCAACTCATTTCCCAAAAGCACAAAAATAAGGACTCAACATTGGAAAATGATGTGATGTACAACCATTGCACAAAATTTACATTTTAATTAACATTTTGAGTTTTTAAATATATATATTTTCTTAAATTTGACAAATTATCTTTACATTTGTTTAAGGGTTGTGGGGCCGAGGGGGACACTAGTAAAAATGAGTATAAAATACGTGAGTAAAAATATAGGGTGCAATATATTGGTTGTTGGGTAAAAATTATAAGTTAATTAGTTTTTAAATAAGGTATATTGTATTAAAATAATCAATTTGATTATAATATAGGGTATGCAATAATATAAAATACTAGATTATATTTAATACAAGGTGATTTTAATATGTATATATTAAAAAATAAGATAATAAGGTGATAAAAAATAAGTTGGACGATTATCTAATGTTCCCCTTAAAAATGGTTGTTTCACACATGCAGATCCCAAACTTTGCACACCTCCACATCAAAAACCGAATTTCAAACTAAGCAAAAATTCAAAAAAAATTGAACCTATCGCATTTCGTTTACAACTCCAAAAAACTTTCTCACTACCTTTTTTAGTAGTCCATATTCACACACACATGTCTCCTTTTAAAGAAGTAAGCAAAGAAAAATAAACTTGTGTCACCATGAATCCATGGAGCCTCAATTAATATTGTTCATTCAATATAAGTTTCATTCCTCACTCATGTTTAAAAAAGCAAACACAAACCCTTTTTTTCTCTTTTGTGCATGGTGGGCCCATGCATTACATTGTCTACTACAAAGAAAGATGAAAGGAATTGTAATTTTTAGAAACATTTCAAGACATATTTTGACTTTCAAGAATCTTATTTTAGTATGATTCCAGACAAAAATACATATGTAACAAATTCCAATCTAAAATTGTTTAAATGATGACTTTGTTTGGAAAGACGACATAAAATATAAAGGTGTCCCACCTAAAACCAACTCCAATCAGTCATCACCACTATAATCATATAGGTGGCTTGAAGCCATCAACTTTGAAAAAATCTAAAAAATAATCTTAACATCATTTAAATATTTGATTCATGAAATTAGGTTTCCACAATGAAACTATACAGATTGTTGCAAGCAATGATGAATAGTGTAAAGCCCAAATGTTTAAAGATGTTCATGCAAGGGTAGTACTCTTACCCTAAAGGTAGACTTTGGGTCCTCATCCTTATGTTATTTTCCCAAGTAAACAAGGACCTCCCTCCAAGAAATCCCTTGGGAAAAGGACTTGCCATGCACTAAAATGATGTTTTGAAGACAACCCATTCCATGACCATAACCAAGTGTAGGAAGTGTCTTATTAATGTGACAACATGCCAATGGACAAGAACTCTTGAGTTTATATCACATATCCTTTTGCCTTTTGACATTTTTGTATGTCCCTAACACCTTTTTAATTGTTCATGGTTGTTCGCTGGTTAAACCTCATAACTTACCTTGTTCTTAAAGTGATGGCACATGTAAAGACCAATATTTATCCCTTCTACGTAGCACTATGGGATACCCATGCGATGTTACCTGAGGTTGTTCAATCACATGTCTTGCGTTTCAAGAGTTTAGTGGTGCAATCCTATCTTCAAATGAAAATTTATTTGATGGACCAATTACATGAATAGGTTCATTTACTTTGCTCCTAGCAAATGTTCCTTCGAATGTCATGCGAACATGTCTTTGCTCTTGTGTAAGTCCAACAACAAGGACTTGGTTATTAGTTCGTCTAAGCACCCCTTCATTTCGTTTGTTCTCAATTTGGAAAGTGGAATTCATGTACAAAAAAAAGTTTCCAACCCTTTCCCCCACCATACATGAAAACGAATGGATATTGTCATCACTAGAGATGATTTCATTCCCCTTGCCATAGACCTATGGTTGTCTCCATCTTCATTTTGATTCCTTTTTGACTTCTTGTGTACATGCGACTATAGTTTGCCATCAACAAACTTCTTTGGTACCTTTGATGCATATATCTTATTATAGGCAACGAGTGTTGATAACATTCTAGCATGCACAAGCCATCATGATTCTTGAATGGGCTACCATGCTTAATCAAAGTTCTTCAAATCCTTTCCAAACATACTAGCTAATGCACCTCCATCATTAGTTGATTTGTGGTAGAGGATGCCTTTTTAGCATTGGGTTTTCTACTTCATTACTATTGTTTTGGTTTTCTTCTCATGTACATTTGCTTCAAAATGCTTTGTACTTATGGTGGATGGATTTCCATCCTTGTTTATATATATAAGGTTTTCCTTTTTCTAGGTCTCATAACCCATAATCTAAGCACTCCCTTGCAATCGGCTTAACACTCCCATATAATAGATTATGTCCAATAACTAGCTCTTCAGCACTGGTTACCATGAATAGTCCAATTGAGTTGTTTGAACGGTGCAAAACACAAAGAAATGAATAGAATGAAATGAAAAAGATTTTAAATGTCCATTTTTAAAAAATGCATTACAAAAGGCGTGATACATTCAATGGATCAGATTCAAAGTTGGGCAAACTATGATGGCCAAAATATCAAATCCAAAGCGTATGTTAAAAAATGAATGGATGACAATCAAGTTTCATGAGATTTGAATCATCCAAAAACTTTTTTAAATGCTCTACAAAAGTTTTCTAAATTGAATGGTCGAGATTGAAGGTCAGGTACATCTTGAACATTAAAAAAAATCTTGCAAAGGGCTACTAAATTAGTGGCTGAGATTGAAAGTTGGTCACATGATTTAAAACGTCTAAAATACTATAAAAATTTTGAGTTAAAATTGGACGGCCAAGATTGAAGTTTGAGAAGATGGTAAACATCACCGAAAAAGAAGCTTTGCAAAAAAATTTAAATCCTGCAAAAAGTGAACGGCTGAGATTGAAGGATGGGTATATATGCTTAAAATGCGCTAGGAAAAAAATCCAGCTAGGATTGAACGGCTGATTGAAGGATCGCAGATATGCTTAATAAGCGCAACAAATCCTGATAAAATTGAACGGCTAAGATTGAAGGACGGGCAGACTTGCTTGCGAGGCAAAGACATGGCTCCTCGGTCGCGTGGCCGCCACGCGTCCTGACAACCGGCAGGAGCCGGGAACAATCATGGGCGGGAACCGGTTTCTCCCTGTTCGGAACCATCTAGACACGACCAAATGTCGGAAAAGTGACGGACGGAATTCCCTCACGACCATTCACGTACCGTGGCCCATTATGAGACGTCAGATTTAACGTATCGAACGGCTGTCGACCAGCAAGATCTTCATGGCGCATCATCTTCTCTTGGGCTTCTTCGCCGCTTTGCTGCGTTAGCGTGCGCCTGTTGCTCTGCGCATTGGTACAAATACAACCGCGAATTCACTTAAGTATTTCGACAATCACGACAGAGAGCTTCGAAGCAGCTGAGAATATCTAGTTGTTATTTTTCTGGTGACTTTTAAAATATATGTAGTGGCGCATTTTATCCACATTCTTTGGTGAAGTTTTTGTCGTGAAGGTTCTGTGTTTTTTTGGTTGCCGGGGAGAAAGTTTTCGTGGTTGTTTAGTGTGGCAATTTTTGTACCGGTGGTGAGTCGTTTTCGAGGTGCAGCCATGGGGATGATGTTGGGGAAAATCACGGTGGAAACGCCGAAGTATCAAACGATTGAGAAGAAAGAGGAGTTCGAGATCCGGGAGTATGAGCCGTCCGTAGTGGCGGAAGTAACGTACGACCCGAAGGAGATGAAGGGGGGGAGAGATGGCGGATTCATGATTCTTGCAGGATATATCGGCGCCCTCGGGTCACCGTGTAACAAGAAGAAGGGGACCGAAGCCGCTGGCGAGAAGATCGCCATGACTGCTCCGGTTATTACACAGGAACAATCACAAGGTTAGCAGAAAGTGAAACCATCACGTCCATCTTTCTTGTGCTTGACACCTAGGTAGTCATGAGGATAGCCCTTGAATGGTCCTTAGACAAGCAAGTTGTCTGCTCCCTGCCGTCATGTTCTCTCTGAATGGAATGGCTAGCATGAGAATCTTAATGGAGAAGCGAGTTTTTTCTTATCAGAGTACTGGTATATGGTTGCAGCTGGTGGCAGTGAGAAGATTGCAATGACAGCCCCAGTCATAACTGAAGAGAAGCAAGAAGAGGGAGGTGAAAAGAAGCTGGTAACTATGCAGTTTGTGTTACCCTCAAAGTACACTACAGTGGAGGCTGCACCTGCACCAACAGACGAGCGTGTGAAGATCAAAGGTGTGCCTTCCAAAAAAATGGGAGTGATTACATTCAGTGGAAATGCTGATGACAAGCTCACAGCAGAACAATTGGAGAAACTGAAAACAGCTTTGCATGCTGCTGGATACAAAATCAGTGGTGAGCACATCCTGGCACGCTACAACCCTCCATGGACACCATGGTTTCTCAAAACCAATGAGGTCATGCTTCCTGTTGAGTAACTCCAGACATACCTTTCCTTTCAGTAGATAGAAAAAACCTCATAGAGAGATTGCAGATTATATGCTGCAATATATTATGCAAATATGCAATTACCCTCCTGTTACGCAATCCCCAGAGTGTAATATCAATTTCAAGTAGTCTTTCCTTAAAGATCCATCAGATTGTGCTTTTTTATTAGAGCTGCTGCTTCATGCAAACATACTTGTTTTCATGGAAGTTGTACACAGGTATGTCATAGGAGAGCGTTGTCATCTAAAATTTATGCAATAGGACATTATCAAGGTTGAATAGATTGTCTCAAAGACCCATCAGATTGTTTTGGAACCCTAGACCCTAAACGCATCAGATTGTTTTTTAATTTAGAGCTACTGCTTCAGGAAAATGAACCCTTTTTTGTGGAAGCCAGCCACACACACACACCTGTGTGTGTGTGTGTGTGTGTGTGTTACAGGAGAGTTTGTAACAATCTTGAGTGTAAGTATCTTGCTTATCCTTCAAATGTGAATACAGAGGAGCATTTCATATTCTTGTTTATCTTTACTATCTTTCATGTATGCAGATAGTTAGTTATACATGGGGTAGTACACAGTAGGGATGCTCTCAAGTTGCTCTCAAGGTCTTCTTTCTATGTATGGACAATATGCAAATGAGACTTGGTGGTATGGTCAAAGTGACACCACATCTATCATCTTAATCTACATACAAAGTTTTGTAGATTGAAAACTATACAATACACAGTGGTTTGATACTCTATTATAATCAAAGTCAGAATAATTCAACTGATGATTTGAAGGAGAGTTTCTGCCGTGCAAACTCTACTTGAAAAATCAAGTGCACGATCATCGACATGGATTAGCTCTGGTGTTGAAGATCTTCTCACCAAAACTAGGATACCTCATGAATCTGCTCATCACTAACTGTGTGGAGATTTCCATATCCTGATGTGATGTCGCTTCATCTTGATGCTCCTGCCTCACATCACCCAAATGCTACAGTCATTGAGATATTACAATTGCACACTGAAAGTGCAGACCCCATGAGCCAGGTCCCCATGTTCTTGTGAAACAACGGAGGAAACAATTGGAGATAGAGATGGTAGGTTCAGATGTGAGGTGAAAGTCCTAAGCTCTGAGGAGAGGATTACAGCCACTTCTACTTCCCCTACTTCCTGGATTGATTTTGGGGTGATCTTGAGAGAAAATACAACAGAAAAAGGTGAGGAGGTTTTATTTACCTGAGGAGAATGGTGCTTGATTTGTACAACGCCATAGTTATTTGCTTGGGTCCAGTGGTGATGGTAGAAGTGAAACCCATCGCAAACTTTCTGCATTTTAGCAGCTGCTCTTATAAGGGAGTATGCAGCTTTGTGCATTTTAGCAGCTGTTCTTATAAAGCAGTGTGCAGCTTTGGGGAGAGGCTCATTTGCAATTGCACTTGTTGTGAGTTGGTGAAACAAAAATTTTCTGTTGCTGCAAATGTCAGAATGGCCCCCGACAGTGCACATCACCTACAAAAGCCACTTTCCATAAGTTCCATAAGTTCCATAAGTGTCCTTTCCAGTTGAATACACATGACCCCAGGTTTTGTCTTCTGTCAGATGGGCAGAAAAAAGACTAGGACAGGACACATCCTTACATCCAAGAATCAGAACTTCACAACCCAATTGTGACATATTGCACTCATTCAAACACACAATGAGCTTAACCTGCTCATCCAAATGTTTACCATAAGACCAATGACCTTTGAAACCTTTGAGGTGAGGAATTGTGGCTGCAGCAGCTCCTGTTATTCTGGATACCAGAAGCACGAGGATCAGGCAAGCACACTAGGAGTGCACAAACATCCTTGAATAAAACGCCTGAATTATCCAACACCTTTTTTTACTTCATCCCATTGTGAGGTGCCTAAACACTTCTTGTTGTGCCTCTTGACATGGTGAAAGGTCTGAGAGCCACAAATGTCCAGAAACATTAGCACCACTCCACCAACCACGTGAAAATGATAGTCCTACTTATTTACATCCCAACAACATTTATCACATAGTTTTTATTGCACAATATTAGTCAATTCCCTAAATCTTGAAACAGAAGGACAAAGGAGCATGAGCTGCTGAGATGAACGAAACACCCTGATGAATTCTTTGAAGTTTTGCTGGGGACCCTTGACAAGTTTGTGACTTCTTGACATAGTTCACACCTCCAAGTGCATTCCTATGCTATGTTGTTAGGATCTGTCAATGGTGTTGAACATAATCTCTGGATCTCATCCATGTGTAAAAAGAGACTGTATGTATCCATGGGAAACATTTGATTTGATGATGTTAATTTGGACCTAAACCCTAAACCCTATGTTCTTCTCCATCAAGTCATAGAAATACTCGTCAATTTGATTCAAATTACAAAAACATAATTTGAGCTTCCCTCTTAGATGCAACAATCTGTGAGATCAATAATAATAAAAGCACCTTTCAATTTCTTCAAAATTTGAGAAGTTAATGTCCTCATAAAGCCAGCACTGGTACTACTCCAAATTGACAAGCCATGCACAGTGTGCCACAAAGAAATCTTGTTGGCTTTCCTTATTCCAGTTGGGCTTTAAATTCCCCCCAGTTGTCCCGCACCTCATGGTCTCTGTAAATCATCAGGTTTGGACAATTCGCTAGGCAAGTTGCAGTTGGGGGATGTCCCCATGTGTCCCTGTAAACTTTGCAGTAGTTCTCACATATAACTTCATGATGCTGAACCCATTCATCTGGCTGTAAGTTTTCTAGTAGCTATCGGCCTTCACGGAATTGGTCTTCACGGAATTGGTCTGACCATTTATCTTAGTCTCCTGCTGCTTCAGCATCTTGCCGCTTATCCCTATCACCATAAATCTGAACACCCTCCCAAAAAAGAAGACATTCCATTACGAGTGATTGTATTAAAAAGCTGGATGTGATTACAAAACATAAGTGAAAGAAAGAAGAGGACACCTGAAGACAGGAAGAAGCTTTGAAACGTACTATGGAATGAATGGCCAAGCTCCCTGCCCATTATGTTGGGTAGGCACCAGGCGAGCCCATTAGGGTGAGGTAGGCAATGCACCCAATGTAATGACCTTGCTGGGGATTTTGCAGTGTATTAGGAGGCCGCATTACATCTGTAAGATTCCCTTCTGAAAGAGGAGGTCATCTTACATTTCTGGGTGGGCTCTTTCATTTTTATAAGGGGTCAATGTTGTCAGCTTCCACAGACTTAACGAGATGTGCCCACAAGATCCGAAAGCATTGGAATTGAATTTTGAATTATGAAAATCTTGTTGCAGCTGATCACACCCACTGTCGTATTATTCTGTGGAGATTTTTTGGGGACAAGTGCAGAAGAAGCTTCTAACTGCTCTTGTGCACCCTTTCACATCTACTCAATATCTCGCCCCTGGTTTCCAATCTCCAAACTCAAACACACTGGGCCCATTCGCTTCCACCTCTTTCTGCAGTTTGTCATGTGCAGTTGTTTCCGTCGCTGTCCTTGCTTGAACCCGGCAGTGGCAGCAGCAGCAGAATGCTTTGATGACCCATTCTGCTGCTGCTGCTGCTGCTGCTTCTTCTTCTTCTTCTTCTTCTTCTTGGGTGTTGTTTGTCTGTGCAGAATTGAGCTTGGCTTTCTTTCAAGCTGCTGATCATGACTCTCTTGTACAAGAGCTAAGGTTAAACTACACTTCTGATTCACTTCCCACAAGAATGCGGGCTGTATGCTTGGTGACCTTTCCTATCACAGGTACTACAACTGTTGACATGAGGTTGCGATCAGCCTCCATATACACTATTGTCCTCTAGTGATCTAGAGCTTGCAGAAGATGATGATGATGATGATGTCCCCATGATTGTGTTGATGGCATGTACAAATGTAAGTTAAAAGCCGAGCTTGGCGTTTCGACCTCTTCTTCCATTGTGACGGTCCTGATCCTCCAGCAACTTCAGAAAGAGTGATGACCTTTCTTTCTAAGCTTGTTAGCCCATCACCCTCATCATCCGTCGTCTGCTAATAGTCCTTGAATCTTGAGCTCAACGAAGTTGCCATTGCTCTTGTTGCTGGTCCAGTGATTGATTTCAATTGTCCACGAAACAAACTGCTGCTAAAAAATCCTACTCCATTTCTGCATGTTCAATCAATCACTCCGCTGCTGGTGACACCAGCTACTGATTGTACAAATTTTCTTCAGAGATTGCTTCAGAGTTTTCTTCCGAGATTGCTTCAAAGCTCCTCACTCACAGCTCGAATCCCGCTCGTGCGCCATTTGAAGAAAACCGAAGAGAGTGTTAAGAAAGGGAAATTTCGCCAATTTCGCCAATTTCGCGAAAAGAAATTAAAAGGAGCTTGCGAATCCAACAAAGAGAAGAATGGCACGAAGTTGCCATATTTGGAGGAAAAAAAAACATTTCAAATCGCCATATTTAGAGCATTGTCTCTAGTTAGTAGTATGTGGCGAAATAAAAGCGGGGTTTCCAAAAACAATTCTCCGTTGCTTGCTCTTATGATCTGTAGCCAAATTTGGCTAAATGGGTCTTCTCGATGATCGCCAGTACAGAATCCACTTTTACCTCACCAATTTGAAATTATTAAAAAATAAAATAAAATCCCTGCTTTTCACCAGTCAAATAAATAATGACACAGGGTAAATAAATTTTTTACCCAAGTCCAGTACGCCCTGTGCTTGTGTTGTGTTTAGACTTTTAGACTCCCAAGGTGAAAACGGGATTGTTCACCGAGGTGAAAAAACTTCAATTTTACTTAACACATCCAGACACTAGTAAGTTAGTTAGTTAGTTAGTTACTTACTTATTAACTGCTTATTAATTAATATTAATATTACTATTTAATATTTATTAATTAATTATTAGGTTGGCTGTTACTCGGTACACATTGCACAGACATTCTAATTTCTGATATAAATTGTATATGTATATCTACTTGGGCTTTGCATTGCTTTGCATTTCCGGTGACAATCAATTTTTTTTTTCCCCTCTCTTCTTATGTTTCCATATGGTTTCCAATAGATCATGATTATTATTATTATTATTATTTTATTTATTTTTTCAGACAAGAAATTTTATTCCTAAATAAAATAACTATAAATATTATGGACATGAAAAGGCACATGTTAATTTTTTTTTAATATTCATGTTGATGGGTAAAGAAAATTAATTATATATATATATATAGAGAGAGAGAGAGAGAGAGAGAGAGAAAGAGTAAGGTAGTTAGATTTTCATACGATCCTTCACATTTCAGGTACCTGAAATTGTCAACGGACCACCATACAAAGGATTATGCAAAATCCTCTTCTTTATACGAGCTCCGAGAAAACTTCTCAGCTGGAATTTGTTTATATATCTCTCTCGTGCATTCATAAACAATGAGGACCGGGTGGATGAGTACATTGCTTAGCCAGTCATCACTCCTTATGTGCGCAAGCACCTTCAGCGCCTTATACCTAATTATAAGGGCACTTCAAACCTCAAGAGTTAAGTGTAAGGTGCCTTCGGCTCCTAGGATGCATTATTTCATGGATATAAAGTGGCCTTCTGTAAGGCCTGATATACACGATGGTCCATGTCCAATTTCCTTTCCTAGGAACCAATTTGGACTCATTTGAAGCAAATTGAATCCTTGAGTTGGATTGTACCTTGGTCCCTAGCCTGATTCTTGGTTCTCCAAATCAGGAGCTCTCGTTTTAGCACTGTTTTTTTTGGTCTGAACCAATTGATTTTCCCTCCAAAACAGGTGTCATGTAGGTTTAGCCTCAATTTGTCACTTTTTGGTCTTGAACCCTCATCTAAAGGCCTTGGGACCAATTTAAAGCTTTCAACCAATAAGTTGCTTCAATTCATTGGTCCCTGGACCTTGAATCCTCGTCTAAAGTTGTCTAAAGTCACCTTAAAACTAAAACATTAACATTACTTTTATGTAAAGATTGGCTACTAGCAAGCAACTGAAGGCAAGTCAAGATGACAAACCTGTAAAAATTAAAAAATTGTGTGGTTGGATTTGACCTAACTTTTAGGCTCCAATAGTGTGTGAGCGTGCATACTACCTAAGTTGGTTAGAGCATCTCCAACGCTGCTGCTGAGTATGTTGCCCCAATAAAATATCTCTCACATCCAAGTTTACTCTTCTTCTTTTTTTCCAACCCCACCCACAAACTAAACTGAGACTCCAAATAGGTGGGAAACAACAAATAGCAAATCACCTGGACCAATCAGAAACTACTAATAGCAGTTCACCTGCACCAATCCTTATGATTGGCTAATCAGAAAGAGGGAGTACGAGTCAAATCATATTTATTACACTGTTCTCTCAACATGTGTTAGGCTTTATTGTGGGTTTTATCAGCCTTAGCAAAGTGTGCCAAAATGCTCGACCAAAACCATTTTGCTGAGCCAAACCAGCATGTTTTGATTTTTTTTTCATCCAAATGTTTTTCATTGCAAGGTCGTCACATAGTGAACACGGTTAGTGAAAGGTTTCCATATTTTCATGGTCACATGACATTCTTATGTTGTTCCCTTATTGCTCCCATGTTCCTTTGTAGTTCCCATGTCATTCCCATAGTCATTTCATGCCACACCATAACCATTCACCATAGATGTTACAACAGTAAATGGAATAGGCTTGTGACTACCCATAATGTTAGGTACGCTACCCATCTCACCTGACCAGACTTGCCAAGGGCAGCTTATCGAACAAAACGGGGAGCCATGTATGCATTCCATAACACGAAAGGCAAGTCTAGATGACACACCTTAAAAGAGCATTTGGGTGACTTGGATTTGATCTAAATTTTTGGCTTGAAAGTTTGTGTGGTCTTTTTTCTCCATGGAACCATTGGGCCTTGTATTTCCTTTACTTTCCTAGTTGGGATTTGTGGTCATCTGCTGGTTTCAATCATGGTTGAAAAGGTTCGGGGACCCAACCTAGGTCTTGGTTGAAGGTGAAGTCATGTTGGTTTATTGACCCATCACCTCATTTTAGGTTATGGAAGAAAATATAATTATTGTAAATCATCATTAATGGATACATGTTCCAATTGTGACTATTTTGTCAAATAAAACCTTAAACATTAAACCATAAAAATTTGAAATTTTTTGTACTTGTTTATGAATTCCAATTCAAGCTAGTTATTTTTGGAAAAGTCAACCATAATTTTTTAAATGAAAAATGAAAATATCAATGGAAGTTTTACACCTTGTAAAAACCATTTTTGTTTTGGAGGTGGTCATTTTTTTATTGAATGACAATGGTAACTCAATTGTTGAACCATCATTTAAGTTTTATTTTAAATAACATCTAAAAAAACTTAAAGTAATTCAATTGTAAGCCTTGGATGTAGCGATTGTAAAATGTCACATTGCAAGCCCAACAATTTTCCCAACTCAACATAAAACGTTGGATTCACTTAATAAAAGCATCCAAATCCCTTACATTAATGCAAATGATATGAGCTATTGACAAAGTTCCTTTGTCAATGACGATTATGGTTGCTCTAAACCTTACCCACAAAGTAGTGACTTGCAAGACCAAGAAGGGGAATTTTTTCAACCAAGAAGAAAAGCGACAACTTTGTCGAAGCTTTTTGGTTATTTCTCAAGACCTCGTAGGAAACAATGACAAATCACAATTTTTTTGTGGGTGAATAGGTTTTTATTTCAATTTACACAAACGTGAATGTGTGAAGTTTCACTTGCAAGGTAGAAATGAAAATGGGGGATCATCAAACATGATGTGTTGAAGTTTGTGGGGATATGCACATGTTTGGTGATTGAATGTTAATGACAACTCCTTAGATGATATGTTTAACAAGGTGTTGCAATGTAAAAAATGAAACATCCCAAGAGGACATTTTGTTTTTATTCATTGTCGACTCCTTTTGAAATACATGTTGTTTATTGGGTTGATTTAACACAATACTTGAGGAAGAAAACACCAATGAAACATAAGGAGTTGCTTGGGCATTTGGAGACTAAGGAGGTGAACCATATGGAGGTTCATGATGAAGCACTATTAAGTGGCAAGCAATTTCCCAACACCTGCTTGGCACAAAAATAACCAATGAACATCAAAAGCATGAACACACTATCGATCATGCAATCAAGCAACAAGTAGCTACTACCACCAATATGGCAACTACAACCCATGGAAAAAATGAAAATTTCAAAAATGAATCCATCTTAAGTTGTTCATAATGCCAAAGTTAATTATGACACCAAAAGTAAGAATTGATGAAAAACCATGATGTAGGTTTGTTTTGATGCTAGAACATGTGCCATATTATGCACATTCTAAGAATGGCCTAAATTGTTACAACAAGCGAAGGCCATTCACATGATGGTAACCAAAGTGAAAACATTCATAGGTCTTAAAGCATAAACTCTTATGCACATTGCCATTCAAGAACTTTTAAACCTTCGATTGTGAGTTGGCCTACCATGAGCCTCTACACAATATCACATCCAAACATGTTGGAACACAAGCAACCATGCAATAACATCCACAACCTATAAGACAAGTTGTCACATGAATTATCATGCAACAACATTTGGAATTTAGAATGTGAATTGCCACATGAAAAAAATTGGACCCTAAAATGTGAATTATTACACGAAAGCATATTGATTAATCTCAAGCACAAACTATTGGGATTTGAATTTTCAAGCACAACCTATTACACAACTTGTAACAAATTGGTTAATAATGGTGGGGAATATTTATTATGACCACACACCACTAATTTGAATAAAAGTTCATGGGTTTAGAAAATACATTGGAACTTGATGAAGTGCAAAAAATTGTGTGCATGCCCAACAACATAAAAAATAAATATAATGAAATCAAACTCATTCACATTGATGTAGGCACCCCACCCAACCCCCTTTTTACATGGACATAGTAAATAATCAAAACAAACTTCCACATTTAGGTGATAACAATGGGTTGAACTTGAATGTTCACCCTTAAAAGGTGAAAACATGGTTAAAAGATCCAAAGGCACCAAAATAAAAGTCCTTTTCTAAGGATTGCACATGACACGTGTTGTTTTTATGTTGATTTCTAATTTAAAAACTTGTATTTTAAGTACCCCCCTTGAACATTGCATTTTAAGTTTAAATACATTGTGACTAAAAATTTATTTTATATCATGTATATTATGCATTCATGTCTTCTATGACATAAACATGAACAACTTTCGTTAAAAGCACATTTCCAAATCCACAATTTTCAAAGTCAAAAACATTTTTGAGCCAAATGTGTTTAAATTGATTATAAAATCAATTTTCATCATTTCAAATCATTTTTCCTTTCTAATTGTTAATGTTAAAATCCTTTCCAATTTTCAAAAGGAATGGTGCACATTTGGTAGAAAAAAAGGTTGTTTGAAAAAAACAAGGACTATCCATTTTCAAGGTTTGAATGTTGAACGTGCAAAAACAATTTTGATTTGTGTCAAGTTTTAAGCATGTAAACTTTCCCATTAATGGAAATTAATACTCCAAAAAATGTTATGACTATTCAAATTATTATGCTTCACTTGTGATCTTTCAAACATACAAAAATGTAGTTTTAAAAAGTGTCCACTCACTTGGGTGGCTCTTTCAACTATGTTTTTACCCTTATTTCAATTTTGAAATATTTTTATTACAACCAATATAACCTTTTGATTAGCATTCAAGTTGTATTGCAAGTTTAATTTTAGTCGTATTGCAAATGAAATTCAAGTTTTGAATTAATCACTATTTTTCAAGACTCATCAACATTCAATAAAATATACGTGTAAAGTGCTATAGATGTCTGCATTTTGAAGTTCTTATGTAGTGAATGAAAACATGAAAGGCCACATTCCTCATCAATTGAGTTGTTAGGTTTGTACATCCTTTCAAGTTCTTAATAAGCTAAATTGTCTTTTTCATCATATTATGAAAATTAATGCATGTTAACATAGTGTTAGAAATTGTATAAAGATACCATGGTTTTGAAGGACTATGTCCACAATTTCCTATCTATTTTGCACATAATACCATAATATCTTTCCACATTTTTCTTTGTTGCTTCTTGAAACATTGCAAACTATGACTTTTTAAAAATTAAGGGGGTTTGCGGATTTTTTGAACAAAACAACTTCACCTTGGATAAATTCCATCTACCAAGAAATAATAGCATGGATAGGTGTTGCCATTGACAAAAAAATTCCAATCATGCACTTCACCTCTCAATAAATTACCAATCAAGGGAGACCTGTTTAGCACATTCACATCATTGTTAATCCTAAAATAACTAAAGAATGCATCCCAAATCCACAAGCTATGATCAATAACAAATTCAAAAATGATGTTTTGATTGCCATCTTTATCACCATTTAAGTGGTCCAACCATGTTGTGCAATTGGGAAGGTTTTCCACATGTAATGCATGTACTCAATGTTGGGAAACATATTAGGCCACCATTTGTTCTCATTGATCTTCATTTGCTTTACATGTCAACTACAATTGGTTCCTTGTAAGTACTCATTTTGAAAACAAGAATGGATGGTGACAACAAATTGCTTCATGGATTCCATAACCATGTGATATTTCCCAACTTAACGTATTCATTAGTCATGCATCAATATATACCCCATATACAAGCATTTGTAATGCATTGTTGAATGTTTCACAATCCATGGAACCTAACATCATCTTTCTTATGTTTAAAATATGCATAATATTCACAAATTTAACCATAATTTTTAGAATAATGTTCTTTTCAACTTGAAATGCTTTTGAATGTATTGCCATCATGTAGACACGTGTATCGTTAAAATAATCCTTCTAGATCTTTTCATGACATACTTGCCTTTCCATCTCTAAGTTTGGAAATCTCCAAGTGGTTCAAAACCACCAAAACTTTTTTACTCATCCTACAAATTGTTCATTTTGCAAAAACCACAAATTCATGAACAAATCCTTTAGATCATCATTAACCATCATAGTTGCAAGGCAATTCTAAAGATTTTGCCTCCACTATTTTGAATTGTGGGGTGATTATGGGTGCAAAAAATTTGTAGTTCGAATTGTAAGAACATCTTATTATTGTGAAAACTTTATAGCTTGTGAGGCAAATAAGTTGTGAAATGAAAGAATTGATGGTGGGATTCGTTAATGAATCAATATGTGAAACATGCTAACCTAACCTTGTTGACAACTATGTTATGGTGTTTAAACCAAATTTTACATAAATTCATACCCATGTTGCTAAAGGCATTTCTTTTGTTGACCACCACATGTGATTCTTCATGCTTAATGTACTGATCCTAAATGCAATCCATCATTGGATGTACTTTACAAAGGAGTTGAACCCACAACCAATTTCAAGATGACTATGAGTCTTGACAACTTGAACTTAATGCTCTATGAAAGATTAGAAATGAGGATTTAATGAAATATCTAGGTCAAAACAAGTAATATTCTGAACTATTGTTTTATAAAAAGACTTGACATTTGGTTAATTTACAAAATGTGATCAATGTGAATGCACAATTTTCGAATGTGAAGATTGTCCTACTTATGATATTATTAAAAAAATTAAAGAGTTATTTTTTGCAAGGAAATGTTTTAGAGACTTCAATTAAGGCCAAGGTTGTTAGGAGGAATATTAATTTTCAACATCAAAAAAATCTTTAAATGATACCCCTTCAATTGATGCAAAATTGGTAAAATAATTTGTCGAACCATTCAACAATGTAGTTTGGGCAAGTTCTCTCTTAAACAAAAATCAAGTAATTTAGTATATTTCAAGTGTCAAGCAATTCCAAGGACATTATTATTAAGTTTTACCATTTCCAAAAAAAGCTTAAATTTTTCCTATGTTCAAGTCAAGTAACTTAAAAAGTTAAAACCAATCACAAGGGCATTGGGGACATGCTAAAAGCATTGAAAATATGTTGGGGATGATGTTGTGAATGCCAAGGATGAACACAATGTGATAAGAACCTAATCACAAATACATGAAGTTGAACAAACACACAATAGTGAAAGAAGGAAAATTAACTTCATTAAACATATGTATTATCTTATCCTAAGGGTTTTATAACATGTGTCTAATTCTTGGCATGATAGTTATTTTATTTGAATTTTTTCACAAAAGAAATGTTCTTGATCATATAATAATTCCCAAAAGTTATACATGTGATTTTTATTATCATATCCATTAATACAAATTTGCATTTTTTTAGTGCATGATGTGAGCCTACATATTTGTATTGTCTTGAACCATCTTCATATTTGTTCAAAATATAGACAAAATATAAACCTATATCTAATACATGTAATTCAACATTCTCCATATGTTTAATCAATTAAGATAGTCAATATTGCTAGCATGGTTGGGATATGTTAGCAATAAGGTTTTACATGTTATTCAATACATCATATTTAATTATCACTATTAGGTTATTGCCCTTCCTTCACTTCAAACACCACATGTTAAGATAATTGAGGTGATTGATCAAATTTTGGGGAAGTTCGGATTTGCTTCAACAATTATATTACAACTACTTGAGCAACATCTCCTGCTATCAATCTAAACTTCTATTCTTATTGACATAATTCATACAATTGTTCCCTTTATTTTTAAACATCTTTGTCATGACTAAAATATATTAAAGCCAAATCACTTATGCATATCAACACACACACACACACATTTCCATTGTTTATTTTAGAAATCATTACATGAAGATTTTTTATTCAAAATAATGCATAATATAGCCACAAGTTTCTTCATATCTTCCATCAAATGTGTATATTTAGATTCCACTCCTTTACTTTTTCAAAATTTTAATATGTCCATCACAACCACAAAAGTTATAATCACCTTCCAAAGTGAATTGCCCTAAATTTATTCTATTTAGTAATCACATTGGTAAGTCTCACATTTTGGTAAGGCAAAATTGTTGATAGTGCATTTTGACAAACTATCGATTTCGATTAGTTATAGTTGGTCAACTAACACAACATCATGTTAATCCTTCTACATTGACAAAACTCTTTTGGTTATTTCCTAATCCTTGTTAGTAATGAATTTCTTTACTTAATATGTATATAAGAAATAAATGCAAGGATTGAATTCTGAGAATTTGTTAAAGTTTATGGACTATCTAATTGGTTTTCAAAAACATAATCATCTTTTTCATATTTGGGATTAGTTAACAAGTTTGCCTCTTCTAATAGATATAGTTTCTCTATTAATTAGGTGAGCCGCTACTTGTTTTAAAAATATTATGTAGTTGAACATGAATAATTTTGTTATATGACATTATTTCAACCTAGACTATGGTTTTTGATATTCTCTTAGTAGGCAATGGTTGTCCAATAAAGGGTAGCATGGTGCTAGTTCATCAACCTTTACATTTTTGGTAATTATCATTTTATTCATAACAATCTCAAAATATATATAGGCTTTCCTATGCATATCATAACTCGTAAAGATGTAATGAATTGACAAAAAATAATTTTGGGTTTTTTCTTGTACACGTACATAAATGACATAACCAAAAACGTTGAAGTTGTGTAAGTCAAGTCATTTACTATATATATATATCATGTAGTATCAAGATTTTCTTTTGTTGGATTGTGATTGAGGAAAAGTGCCACAATATTTATAACTTTTGTTTAAAGATAGGGAGGCAACCTATTTTCCAAAGACATATTTTTGGTGCTCTCAATTAGTGATCAATTTTCCTTCTAACAACCTTGTTTTGGTGGGGTGTGTTGGGTTGTGTTTCTTGACAATGAATCCCATGTTGTTAGCAAAATTAAATGAATGTAATTTTTGAATTTGTTCAAGATCTCACTTTTTTTCTTCATGAAGAAAATTTGAGTTTTTGCCCTTCAACATAATGTGCATGTCTTTTTGTTGATTTAAGAAAGGTGGGGGTTATTGTGATTGTTCAAAGATTTGAAACAACCCATATTGCGAGTTACATGCTTTGATGCACTAGAATTTATGAACCATTTTTACATTCATATTATAATTTCAAAACTTTAATCCATTGACAAGCGTCTCATTTGCATTTGCAAGTGTCTTCTTTGTAGCACCATTTTCATTTAGTTCTTTTTCAACAAGATGAACAATAGTTGATTGCTTGTCATTCTTGTCACTAGTCTTCCAATTATTCACATCTTTTAATTGCTTTTGGATTCTTGAATTGTTTGGCAAACTAACAAACCACATTTCAAATGTAGCATTCAAAGTTTTTTTCCTTCAACATTTTGTTCTTGTAACCCTTTGGTCTTCAAAAAGAGTGCCTCATTAATTTTAATTTAAAATTCCAATGCTCATTGCCCTTTTCCATGAAGCAACTTGCTTGCAATTTGTTTTAAGGCATGGAAAATTGCCTGTGCAAAAAATCCTTGGACAATTTTTTTGGTAACTATCCATATACTATCCATGTTTGCCCATTATTCATATGAAGTTTGCCCCATAACTACAATGAGTTATTCATTCTCCATCTTCACATTAAAACCAACATGTCGGGAACAAATTTCTTTGAACCCTTGTGAATATGAATATAGTCCAAAACCATTCATGCATTTAAAACTAATGCAACTCAGTGTTTTTAGGAACCTTAAATTTCAAACCTCAACTTGAATGTTAAAATTTTAACTTAAAAAAAATCAAACAAAAACCCTAAAATCTCAAATCCTAAATCCCAAAATAAACTTTCAAACTTAAACATTAAAAAACCCACACATAAATTGTAAGAATTAAACTTTAAAACAAAAAATTCAAGACCCTAAACCCATAGCCCCCACTAGCTCATAATCATATAGCTAATACACCCATATAGCCATAGTCCTTAGTCCTTAGTTTAATAATCCCATGCTAGGGCGGGGGGGAACTACCCCAATTTTATATGTTCCCACAGTCCCATAGAAATATTTATTTTCTACGAAATGAGAAAGAACTGAATAAAATGTTTTTGGGTCTGAACCAATTGATTTTCCCCTCCAAAATAGGTGCCATGTAGGTTTAGCATGAATTTGCCACTTTTTGGTCTTGGACCCTCGTCTAAAGGCCTTGGGGACTAATTTAAAGCTTTTGACCAATAAGATTGCTTGAATTCATTGGTCCCTTGGACCTTGGACCCTCATCTAAAGTTGCCCTTACACTAGTATGAAAGTTTAAAAGGACACAATACAAGGACCAACATTGTATTAAAAAACAAAAAAACATTCAATACCTAGACTAGGTTGGTATGCTCCAAAGTTTAATATTCGACCAACTTTGGCCTTTACTTTGTGGAGGAAAAAGGTAAAAAATATAAAAAATGTCATAAATAAATTCATAAATTATCATATTTTAAGTTAGTTAAGATCAATTTTACACTTAGTATAATTTTTTATAAGTTCATGATGCAATTAAATTCCACCCTAAATTCTCCCCACCCAATTGGTTGCACCTTTTGCATTAATGACCCATAGCTAATTTAATGTCCTCCTTTATTTAAAAACCCATTTAGTAGTTGAAGTTCATGCCTTCTCCAATCCCTACTAAGCTTATGCAATGTGCATGTTCCTTTTGAATATGGACTTTTGATTCTAAAAGGTTAGGCTATATAGTGTGATGTTGTGATCCTTTTTGTCTTTACTACTCTAGTGTCTATATGTATGTGCAAATTTCCAACCAAAACTCTACTTGGGAAATGTGCCATAACTATTTAAATTCATGTTGTCAATCTAAATTTCAACTCCTTTTTCAACCCCCCAATACATATATTATTATGAAGGTTTTACATCTCCTTCTATTAATGTCAATTTAATATAATGAGGTACCCATTTTATTTTAAATTGCCAAATGGAGAACCACATGAAATTGCATTCTTCTACATTGATTTTGGTGCCTAATATAGGGTTCAAATTTTTGTCCCTTTGTCATAACAAACTTTGAGTAATTCCCCCGTAGTGATTTAAATAATTTGGAAAAAGCATGTGGAGAAATTTCCCATTGCATTTGGAGGGCACTTTATGTAGGTCAATATTTACTCCTAATGGAGACGAGGGTAGTAGAGTCATAGGATCCCTCCGCTTTTCTTAAAGGGGTGTTTATGTATATAAGGTGGCCTCTATGTATTGTAAGAAATTTCTTGAAGTGATTTGTGACGTGATCTAGAATACCTCAACTCCATGGAACAATGAGTTGATCTTATTCCCTTCAAATAGATCCTTGATGACAAAAGTGATATTTAGTTCCTTATTTTGTAAGACCCACAATTTTGAAGTGAGATTGTTGAATTCAATTGCTTCATTTTCAAATGTTTATGTCCAAGGTGCACAAAAGGTTGTTCTCTATATGTCTTTTCCATTAGCTAAAATAATTATGGTACCTCACTTCTCTCTTCTACCCCTCTACAAAACTTTCACAACTATTTTATAAATGCCCTTTAAAAATCTCCATTCCTATATGTCTTTCTCATACAAATGAAGCAAAATTCTCATAAATTTAAAATATAAAGATTAATTTAACTATAAAATATTAGAATATTGCATATATTTGCTTTTTTTTCACATATGTTTAGAAAACTACCTTTTCAAAATGAAACTAAATATAACTTTGCACATTAAAAAAATCATAAATTTAAAAAATTCAAATATCATAAAAATTAAATATATTATTTCCAATGACAACAAGTGAGCCGCCCCTTTTTTGGGGGGTTATAACAAGATCCCCTTGTTTCATCTTACAAAAGTTGATTCCAAAAATTAATTACCTTTTCCAAACTTAGGTATCTCACTCCTTTTCCTTGTTCATGGACATGATGAAAAGGCACATGTCATTCTATCTTTCTTCCATTTCATCCCAAGTTTTTTTTCATCAAAGATATAGTGATTAAGGTTGAGATTGTCTACTATTTTTTTCAAAAACAATTCAATTATATATATATATATATTCAAAATTGATTTATTTGGATAATGGTTTATCAAAAATAGTGTCAATTAACATGGCTTTCTTCATATCTTGAGTTTTCATCAATACAAATGTGCTTCTTTATAATGTGGTTTTTACTACATTAATCATATGGTATATAACATGGATAAACAAAAGGTTAAAAGGGATGAAGTGGTTAGTAGGGTGGTGTAGTAGTTTACTTACCTAGGAAATTAATTAAAACTACTAAATTAAAATTATGTTTTTGAAAGGAAACTTGAAAATACCTTTTACCACACTTTGTTATTTTGGACATTATTTTTTTGATACAATTTTGAAAGCTTTTGCAAATTCTTGAAATTTGTCATAAGAAACTGGACGTGGAATTGTTTTTTATTTATATTTTGGTCCTTATAAAATTATGTGTAGATTTTAGGTCAATGTTATAGTTGGTACTTATAGGAACATTACTTGCCGTGACTACATATAATTGTTGTAACTAAACTAGATGTAAATTTGTAATTTCAAAGTAGATTGGTAATCATATTCAAAAAACTTAATCAAGAAATAAAAAATTATTGTTTACCACAAAGATTGGTGTTTTGAAACCTTTGTTGTAGTTCATTATTTTTTCCATTTAAATTTCACCATTTCATTTTCATAAATAACATGTCAATAAGTAAGACAACATAAATAAGAAAACAACAAATACTTCAAGGATATATACATGCAAAAAAAATGACAACTAAACAATGAGTTTTTGGTAGTGGTGGTGTTCAACAAAAAGTGGATCCTACTTGGCACAAATAATGGTTGAAAAAATATGCATATAATGGCAAACTGTTTCTTAATGTGAAATTTGATAAGAAAATTCCATCCATAATTTTAAATTTAGTTTGTAAATTATTGACATTTTTATATGAATTAGAATATTATAAATATTAAAATTCAATTATGACTTGTGTCATAATATAATTCTACAACTTGAATATATATAATGATAAGAACAAAAAGATCAAATACCATTTATGAAAATGACATCATTGCAACATTATAGACCATCCACTATTAGGTTTGATTTACATGGGTGCATTAATATTTTTCCAAATAATTGAAAATTCCTGAAATTACATAAAAATCCCTCATCAAATATATTAGTTTACAATTCCCATCATTTCAACGTTGTCTTTTTTGCAACATGTATATACCTTTATAATTATGAACACGTGTGATGCCATCTTTTGAAACAAATAAATGAAAAGGAATGGTGCCCAAGAAGTTGGAAAAGTTGAAAATTGGACATAAAAAACAAAAGCTTGTCATAAAACATAACTTGATTGATTTGACTTTGAAGGACGGTGGTTTGTTTGTTTGTTTGTTGTGTTGAGCTTTTGCAAACCATGGCTTTCACATTTTTGGTGTCATTGGAAAGCCTTTGATGAATAGGGGTGCATGGAATTGGTCTCATAATGTTTTGACCTATGGTTGAAAAACTATTAAATATTGAATAGTTTTCCCTTTGAAAATTCATTTAAATCAAAACTAAAAATAATAGGGGAATTTGGACATGCTTTTAATATTTTTACAAAACCTTTAGTGAGTAGCATTTAATGAAGGTGATTTTTAAAATTTTCAAACCAAGTTGTGGGAGATGTTGAATTCTGAGTATTTTTTGTCATTGAAAATTCAATTAAATTACCAAAAAAAAATGGAAGGAAAAATTATTTGGGTAACCAATTTAATACACTTGGCCCAATGACACATGTTAGATTAATGGTGATGTGATAATGCTAAAAATTTTGTATGACAACTATAATTTTACTTGTAAAAACACTTACCAATTACCTAAACTTGAAAATTAAACATGCATATTGTTATTACAACTTGGGGTTTTACAAATTTCTTTCAACATATAGGTTACATCCTTTTCATTCATTTTGGATTATGAAGATGAAGAACATTCAAATGACTTTCAATTCGTATATGTTATTACAATTTGTTCATAATTTTTTAATATAATACTTGGTATTTTATTTTTTGTGGGCACAATGATTTTTTTGGGAATGGGTACAAATGTGGGGAAAGTCACCACACATATAATCAAGGTAAGACCTTAGGAATGGTTTTGAACAAAGTTCTATTTCCAACTTTGTCACCTCGTCTTCACAAAAAGGTAAAAATTATATACAATAAATATTCTATATATTTATGTATTTATAATTGATTTAATCTTATAAAAACTTGTTGGCCATTATCTTCATGTTCCCTTTGAATTCGAACATGATTAATGTCATCTTTTACACAAAACTAATGTAGAATGGCATGTGCACAATGAATGTGTGTTTGTAAATTGCGTATTCTTATTTCCAATTTACTCTAGAGAACAAAAGACAACATGAAATTGCCCTTTGTGGATTTGTATTGCACAATAAACCACGTTAATGCAAAAAGTGAGCTTCCTTTAAAAAGAAGGAAAAAGTCATTGAAAGGATTTTCTCAAGCTTTTCACGTTTGTTTATTGTTGATTTGTTTTAGGTATGGTGTGGGATTGTTAATTTTTTCCCCTCTTTGTGAGCATTGCCTCAATATTTGAACTTTTGTGCCTTTGAAAATATGAAACAAATTTATAATGTTTAGAAACAATTTAAAAGGATTTTGCGACTTTTACCATGATATTAATGTAGGTGTTAATGTAGTGTAACCCAAGGTGTTGGATAACACCTCCTTGACAATTACATTTACAATAACATAACAATGATTATCACTCATAATATGGAGCAAGGTGGAGCCCAAGTTTAAGTTTACCTTCACCTTTAAAAGATTTTGGATGTTTCTATAAAAGTTTGATTAAATATTAGTTCATATTTCTCATTTTTTACATTAATAAAAAAATTTGACCTTTAATTATCATGTATAATGATTTCAAATGTTACATTGCATTTTTCATGGTTATACATGTTTTTAAATACTAATTTATCTAACTTATTCCCTTTTTAATGTATAAATAATAGGTATGAATGATGAAAGTAAGAACTAATACAAATGGGTTCATAACATTTGTATATTTTAAAGAAAATATGATTATAAAAATTTCAAATTGACACTATATAACGTTGGATTAATCCAACCTTTTCTCACAAAGGGATGAAGTTTTAATATTACGTGAGAGAGATAACGTTGATTGGGCAAACACTAAACATGGGTAATGAATTAAATGTCACGTTAAGGTTGATACACATGCCCAACTAAAAAATATTTTATCTTTGAATTTTTTTTAACATATAAGCTCATAAACCCAATAATCATTATTATTTTCACATTTTTTCAAATAAAGGTTTGTTATGTAATGGATAAGAACTACCTTTTCAATGGGTAGATTTCAAGTTCAAGTTTTTCTCCAAACAATCATCTTCTTCCCCATATGACGTTTTTGGATGAACTTTTCCTTATATGTTCTTCTAGGGAAACCATTTGTAAAAAAAAGGCTCTTGAAATGTTTTCTTTGTGCAACTTGGCACATTTTCCCACTCAAGTTGTTGAGGGAAAAAAACAAAAGGTTGGGCCAAATTTCCCACGAAAAAGTGAAATTGGGATCACACTTTCCCCAAGGATTTTCGGTTACACTCTCAAAAGGAAAGGTGTTTAAAAAATTTGCATGAGCTTAAAATCTCTAGAAGTTGCATAAAAGGTGAATGTGTCATTTCATTTTTTAATCATTAAATTTGTCATGCCTAACTAAAATCCGGGGAAAGGCCATGCCCTAGAAAACATAACCATTTCTTGGGGGAACATAACCCATGAAAGGTTCAACATATTTTTCCCAAGGAAAACAAATTCCTTGAGAAATACAATCCATACTTTGACATCAAGAATTTAATTACATTTAATTTTGTTACTATTGTTTAATGTTCGTTAATAGATTGAAGGTGTTAGCTTAATGTGATATGTTCACATTACAACATGGCACCCTTTAAAACCCTCGTTATGAGAACACATTACAATGATACATACAATTTGAGTTAATGATTTTGGTTGCAAGTGTTATAACTTCTTTTAGTGATTGTTTGTGCATCTACATGCCTTTCAATTCCATTGACAATAATTTACATTCTAAGAGGATTCCATTTGTGTATGTGTTTTGTGCTATGTATGCCTTCAAGTCTTCTAGAATGCCTTGATCACATGTCCAACATAGTATTGGGTGGATATTTAGGTTTTAATATTATTAATTTGATAAGGGTAAAATATATACAACTTCTTAATGTTTAATGTGATTTAAAAAAAATTAAAATCAACTAGATTACATTTTTATATACTTTTTTCCAATTTTGTGATGTCGTTAATGTGGTGATCATTATAAGATGGTTTAGTTAGATTTGGCGATAACAAAATATGAAAATATATTTTTAAAAATCATTCAATATTTTTTATTACCTATTAAAATTAATGAGAGGATCTAGCAATTTGAAGAAAATTTGAAATTTGGTGATTATAATTTCCCAAAAATACTATATTTTCAACATGTTGAAAAACAAATTCACCATTTGCCAAAAAATTTCCCCCAAAAAAAAAACACTAGCTAAGGACTTTGGTCTATAAACATTATTTTTTTCTCCAAATTAGATAAAGGTAAAAGGTTTATGCAAGCTTTGCAAAATTAGAAATATGGGGAAAGGTTAAGAAAAATGAGGAAGATTTATCTTCTTTCAAGGGTAAGGCTAAATAATTCATCATTTATTTTTTTATGCCATGTGGATAACCATAGCTTGTTGCTTGATTTGACATCCAAATGTCAAATTAAGTATTATTTTTGCCTTGAATACCTTCGACACCATGAATAACTATTTTGAGATTTTGATGCTTAGAAATTTCAACTATTTAAGATTTCAACATTTTAGAGGGCCAAACTTGGCTTACATAAATAGAGACAATTATGAACCATTGGTCGAATCCATTTCTTTTTAGGATTTCCATATCAATGGTTTTACATTTTTAATAAAATGTAATGAAATTTTATGTATGACTTACTATAAATATGTCGAGTAGGTACAAAAAAATCATACATACATCACACAATTCAAAAATGTCTGTTCATTAACAAGTTTATTACAAAACCTACAAATTTTTTAAAAATATATATCTAAAATTTGAATTGGCCAAGTAACCTTTTAATTTTAATTTCTTTTTCAGATTCATAAGTATTTAATATGCATTGAATTATTTTTTCTCATTATTAGGCAAAATGATGGTATATAGTTTTTGAATTTAAAAACATATCAATAGAGTTTTTTCAAAATTTTCAACATTGCAAATTTCTTAATTTTTGTCAAATTTCACATCAACCTAGGTTAAATCGGTAAATGTAGGGTAATTATCATTATTTACAAAAAAAAAATTTCACACTAGAAAACAAAAACTTGTGAAATTAACGTTGCAAACATGAATGTTTAAGAAATAGTATGGAATTGATCAGTAGCCTTAATTAAGAATACATTCAAAATGCTCTTATGATGGCAAATTACAATTAATTTATTAAAAAAAAATCCAAGCAAATATGATAATTTGTTTTGTTCAAAGTCATTTATGTAATGAAATGATATGCTAAAAGAAAACATATTCAACAATTACTCACCATTATACAATCAAATCCATCATGATTCGTAATCACATTGCAAAATATGGAAATGCATAGATGCATGTTATGGAATGATTTTGGCATATATCTTTTTTCTACCCACAAACTAATTGCCCTTTCATGGTAAGGGTAGATCTCAAAAATTTTAAGTACAATTGATGTGCAATATTCATTAATTTTGAAAAGGGCCTATTAAAAAAACTCTTTAATTCATATGGTCAAAATTTTAGGGAATTGAACTCAACACCTTCTCCATATAGGGAACGATTTAAGCCATTGAATTATATCAATAACATCATCAATATAAATAATATTTAGTGTATTTGTTAACTATCATCAAAATTTTGAAATATTCAAATTGTAGTTTGAGTTTTGAACATTGTACTTGCAATGTGATTTTTTTTGTTGACAATTTGAAGTTTCATGACCTCATGTTTTTCATAAGTGATTTCAAAATCCAAAGCTCTCCAAATGCATTGAAAGGAGTTATTTTTAACCAAACAAAACACACTTGATTTAGATACATAAAGATTCACCAATTCACATAGAGATAATTATTTTTTTACAAAATTTTATTAAAATTTTGATTTTTTTTTGAATTTTTTTTTTGGGGAAATACATGTGCTCTTTTCAATGTAAAATGTTAAGAATTTCATACCAACTTGCAAAGAGACATGGAGTTTTGGTAATGGCTCCTATAGGAATGCGCACATTGGGATTTTAAATAGCTTTTAATGTAGGGTAAAGCCTTCGGGTAGAAGGGGCATTCCCAAAAAATGGGTCCTTGGCCAAGGCTACTACAAGTTCGACCTCACGTTTTCAATATGTCTCTTACACTAGGGCTTGGTTCTACCCATTGTAAAGCACCAAGAAAAATTATCACAACAAACATAAGATACCAAGCATAAAATCCTAGTCTATTTGCAAGTCACATTACAAAGCATCAAAAAATTGTGGTACATTTTAGGGTTTAGGGTTTAAACCCTAAACCCATTAAACCCCTAAACCCTAAGGGTCACTCAACTCCGAATTAGGGGAACTTATTTCAGGAACACCCCACTCCTCACAAGTTACCCTAGACCTAACCATAATAGATCACGAGCCATAGGAGCGGAGGCTCCTACACCTACCTACTCATAAGGAGTAGGTCCTATATGTAGGTAGGCATATAGGTAACTACCAGTTAACTAGATGGTTTATAGTTTGCACTTTATAGGGTTTAGGGTTTAGTGTTTTTTTAGGGTTTGTTTAGGGTTTAAGGTAGTTAAAGGGCTTGCTTTCCACTTCCTACATACTATAACAACTAATTAACAACCCACCCACAAAGTGGTTTCTTAATAGAGTAACTGAACTAACCACCATGGGTTAGTAGATTAGGGTACTGGAAACTAACAGAAAATTGTTTGCTGACCACTTGCCATCCATCTATTCATCCATCCATCCATCCAGGGTGCACAGGTTGGTTTATTTAACTCTAGCCAAGAGTTACCTACCTAGTAGGTAGGTAGTAGGTACCTAGTAATAGTACCAATCCAAAAAAGTTAAAAAAAGCAAAAAGAGCAGAGTAATAAATAAAGTTACCCAGCTGTAAAAAAAACCTGTCAGAAAATTCTTTACTGTATTTTGGAGAAAAAGAAAAAGAGCAAATTCGAAAAAGATGAGTGCAAAAGATGAACCGGTCGACCGGCTATAGCCGGTGGGCGAAGAACGCCGCCCTTTTTCCATCGTCGTCGTTCTTCTTCCTCTTCGTGTTCTCTTTTTTCTCTCTTCGTTCCTACGCAGATTTCCTCACTCCAGCGAGCGAAAATCCTATCGTTTGTAGGCTTGTTTTTCTTGTGCTAATACAATCCTTCAAGGCTTGTTGACGTTTTGCTGTTTTTTTTTCTTTGTTGGTTTTTCATAAAAAAAATTTTGGGGAGGGTTTTTCATCGAGGAACCTGGAAACACGAGAACTCGCATTTTGAGGCTGGATTTTGGAAAAGAGAAGTGGGGTTTGGGTATGTGTGTATGCGCGCGCGAATTAACTTTTTTGTTTCGTTTTTTTTAATAGAGAAAACTCTCGGAGTTCTTGGAAGAAATTGGTGCTGAGTGTTGGGTTTTTTTTTTTTTTTTGGGGGACATTGGAGGGAGTTGGGGGGAATTGTTTGCGTTTGCCAACATGAGGGGGGACAGGGGCGGGGGGAGG
>Ga0116227_10001804_pt1 | contig 48575 bp, 37 predicted proteins | sample S1TSphgellanicum_FD_89693 | JGI IMG/M metagenome (GOLD analysis project Ga0116227, IMG submission 89693) | Host-associated microbial communities from peat moss isolated from Minnesota, USA - S1T2_Fb - Sphagnum magellanicum MG | ecosystem: Host-associated > Plants > Peat moss > Unclassified... | reverse complement strand
TTTTCCAACACAAGGATTATCAACTGATTCAAAATTTTAATTCACTAATATCAATAGGTTATATTGATAGATTCTGAGACCTTTCACAACTATTTTATGATGGTTTCCAAACATTTTTTCCTCATCTTTAATGTTGAAATTTTCAAAGCAAGTTAACAAATATGCTTTGTTTATATTTCTTATATTTGTCTCTTTTTCAGTAGTCTATTGTCACAATTGTCACACTTATACACGCATTTTGCTATGGAAGTTTTCTCAACATATCAAACTTTTAATGCACCCTTGCAATAGGAAAAATGCATTGCACTTACAATTTTTCTAACCATTTCATAACATTCACCTTACACTTTTACATCTCTTAAACCTAAATTTTTGACACATACAAAATACACTATTTAATTTACATATTTATGTGTTTGTTTGCAATGCTGAAAATGTAGCATCACAAGTGTTTTCTCAAAAAAAATTCTATTTCATTATGGGTGTACTATTCACAAATTTAGAACCTATTTTGCAACAAGGTTTCACTATTTTTGTGATATGAAACACAATTCATTTTGTCTCATGGCTTCCTCAATTTCAAGGAATTTGCAAAATTGATTCTTAAATCTTTCCAACAATTTTGAGTTACATTTGTTCCACTTGCATGACTCCTCTGCAATGTAATTTTCTCAGTAGATCACAATTTTATATACAGCAATTACAATAGGAGAGAAGGATGGCTTCTAAACTTTTGGAAGCTAATATATGATGTTTGCCCTACACCTTTCAATTGTTTCAAAACCACAAAACCATGAAACACTCATATAGCAAACATCAACCATACATATTCTAGTTGAAGTTTCCTCTCCACACTTGCAGATTGTACCCACTATTTAAGGTAATCACATATATGTAAATAGTATGTCTAAAGACGAATTGCTCACCATGCCCAAATGACGTTTGACAAATCACATAGAAACGTCTGTGGCCCTCTTCTATGCAAAAGTCTTGTGTCTTCAGGGTGGTTGGTTTTGGAACTACATGAAGAACTTGAAAAAGGGTGTCTACCTCTCACTTCCCAACTTGGGTATAGAAATGGTCAAGTAGAGACCATTGAACGCCTCATAAACTTGACAGTACACAATGGCTTTTGGATGAGAGTTCCTTAGAAGATCGTAGACCATGTTCACATATGCAGACACATTTGCACCTACTAGAACAAGCAATTAACTTTTCAACACAAGGGAGTAGACTTTGCTATTACTGACAAGGCGCTAGTTGGCTTCCACAACAAGAACTGAACTCCATAGATTTTCATGAAATGGGAAAGGATCAGGCTTACCAATTCACCTCAAATGACCACCAGTCTATCAATCCATTGTGGAGTCACCTTGATTTCCTCCCTTCTCAACTTCTTTGGGAAGCTTCCAGAAGGAGTCCACAATCAAATACTCCAAATCTACCAACTTGAAAGATGTTTTTCAACTTTCATCCCACATTCTTTCCAAGGCCTATATCGTTGCTTGGGCAAGCTTTGCTCAAAGAGTGGGGAACAACTTTAATTCTTGCAAAAATCTCAGAGAATTATAATGCAAGTATTGAACAGATGTATCTAGAGAAGAAAGAAGTAGGAAATACTAATTCTATCATTTCCACAAATTTTCAAGATAAGTAAAGAATTAAGGTTTATCCCAGCAAACAGGATTGAAATTAAGAGATGGATTAGTGGAACTTACCTTGCACTGGCCAATTGATTTATGGACAAGGTCCCTGAGGATGAAATGTGTCTAATGAAAACAATGTGAATATTTAGCATGATGTAGATGTACTTGAGAGGTAACGAATAATGATAGACAAGTTATAAAGCAGTAGGGGATAAAAACATACGACATCAACTACTGCTTCTACTAGTCCATGGAAGAGAAAAGGGAACTTTCAATAAGGCACATGTGGTCTTGCTCAAGGGTTATAATGTGGGGTTGGTACCCATCAACATCTCATACAAATTCTCCACACATTTTGTATTGAGAAATGCTTATCAAATGGCAGCTTTTTCAGTGCAGCTACAAGTTGGTTATCAAACATGGGGTAAATTTTTTCACCTCCAGGTCATTTGCAATAAAATAGTATCTGATGGGCATCAGCTTTCCAGGAATGACATTTGTTCTAAAGTGCAAACCAGAACCTTAACCAAAGAGACATTAATCTAATGGAGAAATAAGGAAAGCCTCAAGAGGAACCTAGATCCAAAGATTAATGGAAGAGCAACCCAACAACCTAGATGTTAAGTGCACTGTTGAAACAATAAACTAGGTGACATTCCAAAAATTGACTTTAACTACAATTTTCAATGCAACTCCAATAAATTTGAAAACAGACATTCACAGCACGCAGTTTAGAAACATACACCAAGGCCAGAAATGGAGTCACTCTCCAAGCACCACTTAACATTGGATGGGTCAACCTCTCTCACGATCTTTATTGACCTCTGTCTGATTGGCAGAAGAGACAGCCAAGATGATAGAATTTGGCTACATAGAAAACAGCCCCTAATTAAGCTTACCCCCTCTTGCCACTGTTCTGCATAGATATCAGTGAATCCAACATTTGAACAATATCATCATTCATCATAGGATATAGAAGGTGACAAGTCTACTAAGATTACAAATTTGATTACCTTTTCAACATAACATCAAACCAAGTTCTTTTTGATTACCCATCTGCAAAAACAAGCTGATCATGCTCAACAAAGTTTCCAAATAATGTGACTATCCACAAAATTGGAAATTGAGAGAAATATCAACTAGATTTAGCCACAGTTGAAAAACCCAGCCTGGAATCTAGTCTACAAACAACACAAATGAAAACCTGCCAAACATATTGCAAATTATGACTAAGCAGTTCACCAAATTGTGTAAGACCAGGAAGATCAACAAGAGTGAGATTCACCTCTGCAACAGCAAGTAATTGTGAGCTTCAATTCTAGTGTGGCTGTGTCATTGGACCAGAGACAAGAAATGTGTAGCTAAAAAATGTGTTTAATTTAAGAAGATCCCAATCATGAATCCCCTGAAATACAACTTTAAAAATGCAACACAAAAATAGCTTTTAACAACCCTAGTAAAAAGCAATACAGAACAAATAGCATGTTATGATCCAAACTTAACTATGAAGTTATACTAAATTGAGCAGAAGAATGATTGCATTTGGGTGCATGAACTTCTCTCCTATACACAAACTGAAAAATAAGGTGAAGGAGGAAAACATGTCTCTTGATGCAAAATTACGAAACAGTTAATTTTGCCATAGTGCCATTGCGTAAAATGGCTCATCACCTCTACACAACTCCCAGCCCAGACAAGAGAACTCGAGATTAAGAAATCAAATGTTCCTTGTAACAACCTTCACAAAGAGCTAACAACACAACTTTCAGAGAGAAGAAAGGTGGAAGTGAAACCCTAGCAAGGAGTGTGGAGGAAAGATGTTGCGGATTCTAATTCGCAAGTGTACATCATAATATTGTAGCTATGATGGAGAGTCTCCAACATCTCAAACTTCGATAACAATCACACCTGATCCAAGGTTGTTATTGAGGGAGAAAGACTGCCATGAACACTAAAAATGCAGTTGTCAATGAGAGCAGAAAGACTGCCCACACATAAAACAAAAAACCCCCTAAATGTGATAAACAAGATAACTAGACTCAGTTAGCTTGACATTTCTAACCTTACAATGAACTTCATGAATGACTGCAAAAACCTCACAACAGCGAACAACCAAATTTCTCCTATGCACGAAAAATTTCCATTGCTGTAACTGCAACTTGACCATCCTTGAAAACACCCTCAGCAAGTCCAAAGAATGTGAGAGGAAATTTGCAAACCTTAATAATCAAAGATGTCAGTACAATACCACCACACATTAATTGAACCTGTAGGCAATCATCATAAGAATCATACACCTGCCAGAGTGTTTTCCCATTAGCAACTGATACAAGTAATCCCTGTTTAACAAGCTACACAACAAACTGACAGTACTACCAATATTGGCAGTTGGAAATTATCTACCAATATAGCACTTTTGATTGAACCTCTCTACTTCACTCTTCTTAGATTGTGCATCCCTTGTATGTTACATGAACTAAAACTTCAGAAACATGTATGAAAGAATATTATGCCACCAGATGACTAAACATCATGAACCAATACTGTGAAATAACTGTTCAGACATTGTGTGTTCAGATCCAAAAATTCATCCACAATCTCCTACAACAGGATGGTCAAAACCTTTGAAGGATATGGAATAACATATATTGTCACTTTCTTGTGGGGTCACACTACGTTTCAGTAGTGTCACTATTGCAGTACCCATGAATGCAATGTAGTTCAGCTTAATGATAAAAAAAACAAACCTCTGAGATTGCAGAGGAAAATCCATAGTAAGACTTTGACAGCAACATTGATCAAAACATAAGAAGACACCAGTGAGGCAGAGCAGAAAAGAGATAGAACAGCAGCCTTTAGGGCAAGCAATAAGAAGAATATCTCCACCATATAAAACCCACTGTCAACAAAGTCACCCTGGATTGTAAGTGATTGGTTTGAGAGCAATCTCTTCCCACCCTGAATAGCTCTTTTAGGTCATAGAACTGCCCATGAATATCACCATATAACTGAAGAAAGCCATGACAAGACATAAGTAAACTCCAACCTGTACTGCCACAGGATTGACCTCCAGTGATTGCAATGAAACAAACATTTCTCTGTGCAATACAAGAATTTTTTTATACCCATCAGTAGTGATTACACCTCAGTATTGCCTTTCTAAACAAAGTGCTAAATTGAAGCCATCAAAACCAAAAACAAAACAATTCCTTATACACAAGACATGTCCTCTCAAAGTCAGATGTTGTTTACATTGCTTATTTAGCCTGCCTAGTGGGGAAGTGGATTGATAACAAGACTCTGCCAAATCACAGTGAATAAGACAGAAACAAAGCACATTCCCCTTGGTGCTGGCAGAATCCATGGTAATGTGGAGATGGGAGAACGAGTTGCTAAACAACTTCCTGAACTATAGCCTGAAAATGATGTTGGTTATGTGTTGAGCTATCAAACATCTATGCTGCTGCTGGCAACAGGCATGTCTGTGAGAATGTTGAATAGTAGAGACAGGAAAAAGGAGTGAAGAAACAGCTGGTTTGCACCTGGATTGAAGTGAATAATGAGGTGCGTACATTTGTAGTAGATGGTCAAGACCACCCTCAGATGATTGAATTCCATAGAGAACTGCAGAGATTGTCAGGGCTTATGCATGACATCAAGTGTGTGCCTTATACTAAATTGGTTCTGCATAATGTGGAAGAACGAGAAAAGTTGTTTCTTTTGTGTCACCATAGTAAGAAACTGGCTATTGCATGTGGGCTCATCAACACAGCTCCTGGTATCCCTCTCCAAATAAGAAAAAATCTACAAGTTTGTGAAGATTGCCACACATCCACAAAGTTCATTTCAAAAATAGTCAAGAGGGCAATTATGGCCAATCACATTTCATCACTTTGAGCATGGTGTTTGTTCATGTATGGACTATTGGTCACGCCACCAGCCTGTCTTGTCAATCACTGTTATCAAGTTCATTTTGTCTATAGCATGTGTAGCACAGTGTTGTAAGACTGTCATAGAGAGGAACACAGATAATGTTGTGGGCATTACATGCTCGCACCAACAAACACCCACCTACAATAGCTCCAATTACAACATGAATCCCCACCAACAAAGTTCCAACAATAACACACATGCCCACTTGTAGTAATTTCTTACAACGGCAAGTTCCAACAACAAATCTTTTTGGTAAACTTGTTTTCTTTTTTTTTAGCTTGCATATTTTAATTTGCGTTAGGGCAATTGCAAAATTTTGATTAAAGTTTTGATTCCCTTCATATTACAATGTGTAGGCTATGGTAAGACATGAGGAACATTGCTTGAGCTTGGAGACTTCTAGTTCATTGCCAAATGAAGTACATTAAACATGTTTTGCTTCTAGTTAGTCAAATAAAGTTGTGCATTTAGGGGAACAACTTTTTTATCTTCAAGTGTTAGTATACACACTAAAACTTTTGCTAATAGGGATTGAATAGCATTGACTTTGCACACAAGTTTTGGGCTTCCTATAACCACAAGAGCTTTCCATGGGCATTTTTTGTTGTGAACAATGGAAATATCCCTAATTGTGACTTGGTGTGACAATTGAAACGTAATATTTTTTTCTTGATGTTGCACCTCTAACATTGATTAAGAAGGAAAAAAAGAGAAAAAAAAAGGTATTATGTGCAACAAAACCTTTGGGACAAGTCCTATGAATAGCATGTCGTTGAAGTTGAACATCTCAAATTTGTACCTACATATCTCATGGAACTTGCTACTATTGAAACCACCTTCGGGTCACAATCAAGGAGTGTTCAATGAACATCCTTTTTCCCTTCAAACACTTGTGAAAAGGTATGGATCATGTGTAGGCTAGCATTAAAGGTTGATTCCAAACTTGTTTTCCTTTTTCAAAAAACATTATCTAAGTAAATCTTTCCATATCCATGGTTGCTCATTCTTTGGATTTGCATGTGTCACCTTAATTTGATGCCACACCAATAATTATTGTCACATTTGATTTTTGGATGAATATGAAGGCAACAAGATATTTTTGAGCTTGTCATTAATTTTTTTAACCCAAAATTGGAAGTGTCATCATGTTACGATAGGCCTTTTTGAAGCTAATGACACTAATAGGAAAGGGTTGACAAAGTAGTTGAAAGCCATGTTTGAATCCTTTGGCTTCAAATCTAAGATTTTGTGCTTTGTGAAAGATGATGGAAATCATGACCATGACCTTGAAGTTAGTAATTTCATGTGAAGCATTGGATTTGCATGCTCCTTTTGATGGTGCATGTTTTGAACATGCAATGAATAAGGTATAGTGAAAACTGTCAGATTGAACACTCGTTCTGAATGAACCCCTCCTTACGTTGAACATTTCGTGACACACAATGATTTTGGCCATATTAATACACCTTCTCATAATGAACCCCATAACTTTGAACATTGAACACAAATTCTGAAATGCTGCATTGAAATAGTCCTCATCACATTGAACACCTGCGTGAATCACTCTGTGAGTACAACGGTCATTTCACAGTTCATTCTGATTTCGTCTTACAGTAGCTATAACAGATTCAAGTGTTGCTCAAAGAGAAGAGAGACTCAAACCATGAATGGGAAGAAAAAATACACCGAAAAAACATTAGCAGAAAAGGCCAAAGCATTGCAAGATTTGGACAGTGGGATGTCTGAGAGAGCTTGTGCTGCAAAGTACTATGTTTCCGTCGGTATGATTGTCAACTGGAAAAAGAACAAGAGTGAGATTATAAGTTCTATTTATGAATTCACAAGTCTTTCTCAAAAAAAACTTGCGTGAGTCAGCGACAACAACAAGGTCATAGATGAAAGAGTTTACGAATGGTTCGCCAACACTCATTGTCGAAACATTCCCATTTCTGGCCCAATTTTGCAAACCAAAGCTCTACAAGTGGCGGCCGCACTGGTTTGAACGATTTCAGGGCATCGAATGGTTGGTTGGAGGTGTTTCACAAGCGCCACTATATACAATTCCGTTTGTTGTCTAGAAAAAGCGTTGGAATGGACGAAAATGTCGTCAACCACTAAAAATAGAACTTGCCCAACATTATTCAAGGCTATGACACAAGGGGTATCTGAAATGTGGACAAAACTGGACCTCTCTGGAAAGGAGTGCCAAATCGTAGCTCGGTACTACAAGGAGAAAAGTGCAAAGCAGGCAAGCTGGCCAAGGAGAACTTACCATTGTTTTTTTTTGTTCAGCAACTAGTGAGAAGTTTAAGCCACTAGTGATTGGCAAGTCGCAGATGCCACGAGCTTTCAACAAACAGCTGCCTCGTCGAATCATTTGGAAGGCAAACTCCAAATCATGGATGACAAGAACGATATTTCTGGAATATCTTCAGATTCAACGCCAAAATGCAAATCGAAAACCAAAAGGCCCTTATTCTTCTCGACAACGCTCCTTGTCATCCAGAAATGGAGCTTTCCAACGTCAAACTTGTTTTCCTTCCACCAAACACGACAACAAGGACCTAACCTTTGGACTCTGGAATCATACAAAACTTTGAGGTTAAATATTGCAAGATGCTTCTTGAATTTCTTTTATCCCATGAAGATGTGACTGCTTTAACTGATACTATAAAAAAGGTAAATGTTGGTGACGCCGTTGACCGGGTCTTTCAAAGATGGGACCAAGTCGTTGCTTCAACCATTAAAAATTGCTTCCGAAAGGCAAGTCTAACGAAGATGCAACAGAACCAAAACAAGATGACCGACTGATTCAAGATCAAGAAAAGATGTTGCATCTTGCTAGAGTAGCAAGAATGGAAGTGGAGGAAGAAACTGTAATTGAGGACATTCCAGCTTTTGATACTTTGGATGATGGTTGGGAAAAATCAATCTTGTCTACGCCACAAGTGGAACTTGAGATTGAAGAAAAATAACCAAAAATTATGTTATCCAAGCCAATAATCACGAAAGCATTAAAAGCACTTCAAAAATTTTCGAACTTTTTCAAATTTTATAGCAGCTGAACAATTGGATGAAGTCACTTCACTATTGTCACAAATGCGCAAACATCTCGTAAAACATCGAATGCAAACGTCCAAGACTGTGACAATTGATCAGTTCTTTCACAAAACCCAATAAAACACCAATTTTTATTGTCACTCTTAGAATGAACACCTTCTTACTTTGAACACTTTGAACTGAACATAGGGGTGTTCAATCCAGGCAGGTTTTACTGTAACTCAATATGCTATTAATGATGACAAGGTTTCTAAGGACTTGATATCAATTGGTGTAAAATATGTTTGATCATTCCTTCAATCTTGCATTACATGACCATAACAATCAAATATGTTAACAACTTTTTTAGTAAATGTAAACATTTTAAGTTTTGAAACCTACAATAATACTATTTTTTTCCCTTCCCATTGTGCATTATAAACAAGGGGGCAAAAAAATGGACATGCGTTTGTATAAATCTCAATTTGTCTAAATGCATTAGCAAATTTAATGAAAACATGTTTTGCATCCAAGGTTGTCATGTTTGAGGAATGTCTTGCTTATTGAATTACAATTGTCACATGCTACAACCATCAAATAAATGCCTTAGCTAACAAGATTATTTCAACATAGACCTTAACAATTGTTGAAGCCACTTATGATGCCCTTTTTCTTGTTCTTATTGCATGTGTAATTAACCAATGTCAACATTGGCTATTATCAAATATTCTTGTCTCATCCATCAACTTATATTGCAACTTTCCAAAAAATAAAATAAAATTTACAAGTAGGTTGATGTTATACAAAATAAAGACTTGCACAAGAAGACACAAAATAACCTGATGCCAACATGGGAGAGCAAGTACCCATTGTTTTAAAACCTATTTTCCATTTCATGGATTTTTTCAAGCTCTTTAAAAATTATAATATACTTTCTCCCATGTTAGATCCATGGTTTTAAAACTTGCACTTATTAGGAGATTATGTAGGCCATGCTTTAGCTGTCTCAATTGCTAATACATATGATGCAAATCTCCTTTTCCCAACCCTCAAAACTTTATAATAAAAGTTGCATGAACAGCCAAATGCCTTTTCAAGTGTTGTGCATGAATATATGCACAATGTTGTTTTCAAAGTCCAAGTCTTTGAGGTTGAAACTAGTTTTGAACAAGTGTTCAAGTTTCTTCACATCCTTCAAAAAAATTGTGTTGAAATTGTTTTCTTATTTGCACACCTCAAGCTAATTAATTTGGGGATTATGTATGTAAATGCAAGTTCAATGGGAAATGTCATGCCTATTGAACAAGAGCAATTTTAACAAACCTCGTAGTCATATTCCACAAGTTGACTGGATGTGGAAAACTTGGATCTCCTAGTTTTTCTAATTAAGAATTGATTTTATGATCTCATCATAGGTGTTGAATATAAGAGACACCCTAAAGATGTTGATAGGGTTAATGAGGCCAAAGAAAACATTTTAGATAACCCTTAATCTGATTGAAATCAATGTTTGCATGTTCTGATTTTTCTATGGTTTCAACCTTTTTTTGACACTTTTTCATATTATTTTACACACCATGTCTTACAAGCCCAAATTAACACTTACCCTGAGTGTAAACAAATTTCCCTAAGGCATTTACACTTTTGTTGAGTGTAGTCCTAAACCATGTACACATACAACATTGACTTGACAATTCCGATTTCAAATTTTCAAAATTTTGACAATCAAGTATAAGTAGGTCCCAGAAACATCTTGAATGTACAATGGTATCTGAGTGGCTTGGACTACTTTCCATTTTCCATAGGTCCAAAGTCTTTAATTCTTCAGAAATTCAAGAGGGTCAGCTCCAAATTTTTATTTGTTCCAACTTGCCATCTTGAGAATTATTTAACACCCAACATCAATGGTAGGTACAGTAGGAAGTCCCAATCGACCATGGCTGAAACTTCACTGGAAAATTTGATCTCATTTTAGAGAGATTTTCTGCGAGGGAAAACTTGTGACTAAAATACAAAGGAACAGAAACAAAAGTTTTAACTTTTAGAACAACCGTTTGGTCAAATAAAGTTGGCTGGGCACTGAGATTCTCACCCTCATTTGTATTGTCCTCCTACACTTGTCTGGTCCCACCAAACTGCTCAGTGACCAAGGAAGTTTGTTTCGCGTTGGTAGCTCTTGCACTCTTCCAGCTTGCAACTCTCTTTTCCTAAAGTGGGAAGTTACCTTCCATTGTGGCTGCTGTACACCACTTAATTCTTCCTTGACATGGCTTTTTCCCATTGAAGAAGTACCTACTCTGACACGCAGTGATTGGGTCACTTGTTTTAGCTTCCCCTCATCCTATCAGTCAAGTCCACCTAGCTGCAACTTTTTTCCACAACTGTTGTGCTTTCCAACTGTCTTGGTTCCCAGAATAAATTTTGAGAAAGTTTCTCTGCAACCTGCAACTTTCCCTGTGTTCTGAATCTAGAAACTTCTGAAAACTCCAAGGTGCTCCACCCCCCCATCCCATCTGTGTGGGGCAGTAACTGCTGTGGAAGGAAACTGGCTGAGCCAACACAGAACTCTCCCATGAATTGCCCGCAACACACTTTGAAAAGCATTAACCTGACTCAAATTGACTTGCTACTGTCTTGAAAACATGTCTTGCTATACATCTTTCACTAGAATACCCAGAAAAAATATATCATACAGTCCACAATGTGTACACATATATTGACATAAAGAAGGAATAACATAGCTACAAAATTGCAAAGAAACCTTTACAACAACAATTTGAATGCAACATGACTACATGCAAAGCATAAGCAAAAAGGTGACTACATGGTACACATATCAATGTAAAGGCATAATATATCTATGAAATTGCTGACAGATCTTGACAACAACAATTTGGAGGTAAAATGATGACATAGAATGCATACGCACAAAAACTGACAGTGACTTCTTTATTAGCGCAGTCTTTTGACAGCTGCAAAGGGCTTGCCAGAGATATCATGATTCTACAAAATTCAGTGAAGATCATACAAAAAAAAAGTGGAACAGGACTTCTAGCTAGCACACAGCTTTAGAAGCCTGTGCCACCCATAGCAGTCTTGATCTAAAGAAAGACACTGGAAGAGGTGCCATCGAAGAGACACCTTTTCCATTCAATTGTTACTATTTTTTCAAACCCACTTTTGAGGGCGTTTCAGAGTATTTGTCCCGTTACATAGTTAGCCGCTCTACCACACAAAATGAGGTTCAAGTGTACAAGGTCACTAGTGACCAATTTACTTGGAGGCAATTTCTGCATGAGTTTTCAACGGCGAAAATTGCCCAATGGAGTCATAGAACTGTGTATTCCATTTGAGGATGACATTCTTCAGCATAAGACAAGGTTCCAACATAAAATCAAAAAAGAAGATTTGAAATGTTATGTTGAAACCTTGACTGGGCTCCAAGATCAAATTTATCATCTCAGAATCGAAGAAGCTGTCTTTATTTGTGGCTGGCCACTCTTCATGACCCTGTGGAAGAAATACTCATTATTGCTCACCATTCTTGCTCATGAAGTGAGAATTTACCGCCTTGTAAAGAGGCTCATAGAAGCTCAAATGAGTCCTCCAAGTTCCTGATTTGAGGTGATGGAACCTGTGGCTCCAGAGGTCCAAACACCAACTCCAAACAAAAGCCTGGTCCACAAATAGTCTTTGCTCTTCGCCCTACCTTGTCCAAATCTCCCCGGCTGAACTATAAACATGAATAATGCATGGTTACAATAGACACTCAAAGACTACAGTAACCATAAAGAACTGAGTAGAGACCACACTCAAAATGTTACAAGGCCCTAAACAACTAACCTGCAGTATGCTGTTGGAGATGAAAAATGTGTTGAAACAAATATAAAACAGACGCCCCCCATTCTTATCATAGAAGACTGCCCTTACATCACCTGAAACCTGCAGTGAGTAAAGAGTAGCTTCATGTGTCAGTGGCAATAGACACATGTGTTCATGAGAAACTGGCAACTACATTCAAGTTTCAGAGATCTGTGAAAAGAGATCATAGACAGGAGTACTTGCATAATAAACAAGTGTCTCTGCACCAGTAATTAGGTTCCCTATACATAAAAAGGAAGGACAGAGGATATCCCTTACAATCAGAGGCTGGTCAAACTGGTGATCAAGGCATGGCTTCATATATGACACAGGCTTCTCTGTGTCCATTTGTACCACCAAACGTGGTTTCTTTTCCTCATCATCATCTTGTCGTGGTAGGAAAGAAAGATAATATCGTGGGCTTACTGTCCTGTGATAGCCCCTCTTGAGTGCTTTGCAGAAACCTTGTACCATTTCAGTTGCTGGTTTGTACAATTGTCCTGGAATCTGCCATTCATTAGCAAAAGAGAGTCACCTTGTCAAATGCTGCTTCTGCCCAAAGCTGACATGATCCAACATTTCTATGCAACTAAATGATACAGTATTTTCATGAGGACCTGAGTTAGCACCCACTTCACTTGATCTTTGTAGAGGTTTTCTAGCTTACCTCTTCAAGTTGTGAGATAACAAATTTCACACGGTCAGTAGACAATGTATCATACAATCGAATTCTTCGGAGCTCACGGCATTTTGTCTCAGGGAGCTGGACCTGAGGTGGGCCTATTTGAGTTTCACAAGTGTGAACAAGCAATTTCCCCCAGTATCCAACATACCGTCGCTGGCTTGCAATTGTGACCTGTGTGCATGCAAAATCAGAATAATTAACACTTGATAATCAAAAAGTACAAAACAAATTGAAAAACATGTAGATGACAGCAACAGCTAAGAAAAAAGCCTCAAGAAATGACATACCCCCTCATTGTTATAAGTCCGGCGATCAGCATAGAGCTGAAGAGCATCTTCAACAGACATCCCTGTGTAGATGAGGTAGGCACAAACCATCAAGCCCGTTCGGCCCTTGCCAGCCTGCTCCAATGTCAGCAACCCCCGGGAAGAATATGAAGAGAATGGACAGATGAAGCTCAGAGTAAAAAGACAGGAGGGGAAATTCCTATGGTTTCGATGGTGGGAAAAAGCAAGCAATGTGTGTGTCAAGTTAGGGTTAATATGAGAAGCAGAGAGAGAGGACCTACTCTGCAATGGATGACGGCTACATTCCTGGGATCTGCTGAAAGCCAGTGGTAGACACTTTCACAGAAGAGCTTGATAAGCCCTAGTGGTGGTACGTGGTTATCATCAAAGGGGAGAAGCTCCACGCGTCCATGAAAAAGTGCTGGATCGTATGTGGCTTCCACACATAGATTGTATACCTGCCGTTACAAACAAAAAGTTTACAAACCTCAGTGGGAAGCAACTGATGCTGACAAAGCTCCTGTGTGTCTTCTCTTACAATCGAGTGTATTTTTTAACAGATTGCTCGACTTTTCTACAACAAAAGACGAGCTCCATTTTCAAGCTTACTGCACACGGCGTACACTGTTCGTTCAAGATGTGACATGCGAAATGCCCGTATTATATCTTTCTTACAGGGAGCTACAGTCTTCTCTCAGAACCAAGAGAGCGAGTGTCTAACAGAAGTGCGCTATATTACGAGGAGCATCATAAGGAGGACTGGGGGGATTTTGCGAGACCTTGTAGTGTGACTCGTGGCGAAGCTCCAGCACTTTCTGCACTTGCCACATGGGATTGCGAACCAAGGACTCCATGTTCTGTGCTGGAAACGACATGGCCAGAAGTCGATCCGTAATATAGCTCATATCCAAGTCATAGCCAGCGGCCGCCAGTCGCCTACGCTTCTTGGACACCAAACTCCGGATGAAGCTGATCCCAAGCACACCAGCGCCAACACTGGCCGTGATACCCCTGGGTACAGTCGCCCCATCCTCCTTTCCCAACCTGGCCCCCGTTGTGCCCCACTTTCCTTGCTCCGCCCCTCCAGGCCACTCTGCTCTGCCCAGGTCCGCCGCCGCCTCCTCCTCCTCTTCGTCCTTCTTCTTCTTCTTCCTCTTATGTTTTCCTCCTTTCTCGAACTTCTCTCCACTTCACTGTCCCGTCCAATAATGTTTCCAGCAGCTAACACTTCTCCTGCGCATCTCTTGATGCTGCCTCTCCTTCATCCCACCACCTCCTCCTCCTGCACTACTACTACTACTACTTCTTGTGTGCTCGCCAGCGAGCCACAATAGCTTGCTCCGCTTGCTGCTGCTACCGCCAGTACTCCTCCTTCTTCCACAAGTCCTGGGCTGCAGCATCGTGTTCCGTTCTGCAGCAGCTCCAAAGCAGGCTCGTTGCACTTCTTCGCCTGCTGTGTGTCTCGTCGATGCGTTTTCCGCTGCGTTTTGTTCCTCCTTGATGATCCGTCTCCTCGCTCCACGCTATCTGCTCCTTTTCTCTTTGCGCACCAACGCGGTCCCCTTAGTCCACTCCCAAATCAGCACGTTAATCACCTGCCACCAAAACGCTAATTACCATGAAAATCACCTTTCACCCAATCCCAACTTACCACGCTAATTATCTCCCTACCATGCTAAATCACCAGCCAACAAATCTCAAATTACCATGAAAATCACATTCCACCTAATCCCAAATCATCACGCTAAAAATCTTCCCCCTAATGGTTGATTAACACGCTAATCATCTCCCACCGAATCCCGAATTACGAAGCTAAACACCTTTCCCCTAATCCTACATTACCACATCAATCACCTTCCACCCAATCCCAAATCACCCCGCTAAACACTTTCCGCCTAATTGTAGATTAACAGGCTAATCATCTCCCACCTAATCCTGCGTTACCACACTAATCACCTTCCACCTAATCCCAAATTACGTCTCCAAACACCTTTCTCCTAATCCTACATTACCACGCTAGTCATGTTCCCCCTAACCTAACAATACAACGCTAATGACCTTCCCCCTCATCATACACTACCACGGTATTCACTTCCTAAACACCTTCCCCTAATCCAAGCACGCTAATCGCCTTTCCACTAATCCAACATTACCTTACTATTCACCTTCTTAACAATGATCAGTAACTAATTACGAAAAAATGTTCATCCATCGAGACAGCCCCCACTTTCAGGTCCCAAGTCCCAATCTGAATCAAATGCTTAGTTAATTCACTAATTAATACTTATTAGGCTAACAGAGTTGTGTTTTTAATTAAAAGTAATTTTGGGTCTTTCCTTTTGCTTGAAGCAAGTAGGTAAGTTTAGTAGGTACGCTTGCACGTCGGTCCCCACAGCGCGCTAATTATTGATACCTGCTCTCTCTCTCTCTCTCTCTCTCTCTTCCCCTGCCCCCCCCCCCTTCCTCTCTCCTCTGGCTCTCTCCCTCTCTTTTTTTTTAAAAAAAACCCATGTTATGTATAGCATGCTCTCACTACTAATAATGACATGAGAATGGGCAAGTAACACCTGTACTGAGGGTGTTATGCTGTGTAAACTACTGGCAGAAATGTTTTTTTTTTAAAAATAATCCCATGATACCCGGAGGGTATCAGAGACAATAAAAAAGGGGCCAGAGAGTTTTGAAATGCAAATTGGCCACTGCAGTTTGAAACACACTGCCATTTGCCGAGTACAGATTCTGCTTGATAATGTGCCTCCTCCATATGCACAAAAAATTCTGCCAGTGCTTTATGACACTAAAAAATGTCAAGAGTTTTGGTTACAGTTTACCCACTTCTTATTATTCATCATGTGCGTTACATGTGTATATTATGTTTTTTTTTAATGGTCACCAAAAATTGGCTGATAGTAGTACCCACTACCCACCAGTTGCAACTAATTTTGGACCATGAGAAAAATGTGGGGGATTAGCATCGTGCCATCCCCATTTTAGATCTATATACCAGCATATCTTGACTGAAAATATTAACATGAAAAAGTAAATTAAGTTTATTAATCCTTCAATTTTGTTATATTAATATTTTTTTACTCAAGGTATGCTGGTATGTAGATCTAAAATGGGGATGGCAAGATGCCAATCCCCCACATCATTTGTGGATGATCACCAAAGTCACAACATCACAAAATTAGGGGAAGAAAAAATCACTGCATGCATGTGATCATGAGCAACCAACCACAAAGGATGTAAATGTTTTTCTGCACAAATGTTCCCATCCCTCTTCTACTTGAAACTCACAAAGAAAATCTACGCCAATCTAAACTGTGTCTCACCCTTGAGCACAGGATTTTTAGGAATTAGGTCATGACTTTCTCAAGCCCAAAGAGATATTAAGCTTAATCCTCTTTTAGAACATGAAAAAAGTTCAAAGTTCCTTGTGAAATTCCTTGGGTACAATAATTTGTAGATAGAATCCAATGAATCCATAAAGATGGAATATGATTCATAACTTCAGTGCACAGCAAAGTTGCATCTTGGAAAATATGCCCAAACTCGGGGATTCTGTGCTACCCTTGATTTTAGGTCAACAAGGATTTTCAACTAACATTTCCATCCATTTGGCATCCATGTGATCAACTTCAGATTCCTTTTGGATTGAAGAAAAATCAAAATAAGAAGCTTAGCAGCCAGATTATATAAAATGATTCAGAAGTTTTGGAAAATATTTGCATAATGTGAAGTTGTACATTCCTAAAATACAAGCTCTGAGAAAATATATCACTTTTTCTTTGAAAATTGATCAATCTGGGAAAATTGGGCACTCCTCCAAAATTGGATGATTGATGACCTGGGGAAATGGGAAGACAATGGATGGTCCAGGAGAGTTGGATAATGCTATGAGGTCGGATAATGGGACAATTTGGGAGAATATGGGCAATGGATGAATTCAATAAAATGCAATTCAAGGAAAATCGGACATTGGATGAATGCCTTACAAAACTTTAAAATTATTATTTTTACTCTACCTTTAATTGTAAGGCAATGTATGTGCATCATATGTTATGTGAGTCAAGAGAGTAAGACAAAGGCTAAAAATGGAGCTAGTTTAGAAGACGAAATCCCAAATTCTATTTTCATCCATTGTTCAGCTTTCCAAAAACTCAAATGCCTGACTTCTCCAAGTTAAAATGCTTAAATTCAATTTCAATTGTTGCTTGGGTTTGTGACAAATATTCTGCATTATGAGAATGGTGGTGACATAAGGGTGACATTTTTATTGATAAATATTCTTAAACACTGAAGAAATGGACACTAAACCTAAAATAGCTCCATTTACAATCTTCCAAACTTGGTGGCAATCAACTCAATTCTAGATACCTGAAGGCTGAACCCCTACTTGATGGCTAAAGGGTGTCCAGATTTGACAGATATGCTGACATCATCTGCCTTTCATTGGATGATGAGTGTTTTTCTTATGTATTAAGAATTCAAGGATGTGAGTCCTATAAAGTCTGGTACCTTTCAGCAAGTCAAGCAAAGTGAAGGTATGTTTTTCTGCCCAAGTAAATCAAGTAAAAGATGTTTAATATTCACATGAAGAAAGTATTGTCACAAACCTGGTTGGTTCTAGTGAGTGTCGGGCGAGTATATAGTTTGTTTGTTGATACCTATCATGATATGTGATGATGTTAAGGATCATACCATTTTGATATTATTTATGTATGTATACAGTTCAATAGTGTGCACCTTCAGATTATGTTGTTTATTTAGTCACAGTACGGGATTTCTGGCTGTGGGTGCAGGGGCTGTAAAACAAAGTGAATTGCACCAACCAGCACACTAGGCAGGATGGATGGTGTGTAGACAGGAAATGCTTTTTCCTTGTATTCCTGTCCCACAGTTAACTACAATGGTTGGTTATGCATGAACTATCAACATGAATCTACTTAAATAAGAGCCACCAAGTGACTTTACCTAGCTACATAGTAACCACTTACATTTCCTGGTTAGCAAAAAGAATTGTCATCCTTCAATGTAGAAAACCAGCTAAATTTTGGTAATGTATTTTCTCATTGCTTCTTACACAGAACCTCACTTAAGATCTTACAACCCGCTTAAGATCTCACCGGCCAGTCAACAAGACCTTGCAAATTCATAAGCATGTTATTTTGCAAAACAAAAGAAAAAGTTGCCACGTTTCTTCATGTGAGTGAAGAGTCCAGATTTATACCTTTCTTGGATTTAAGGTGGCAATCCTGAGACCAGCCGAGTGCTGCTGCCAAAAAATCCAAGAAGGGTCTAAACGTGTAAACCCTTCTCCTATACATACAATCCTCAGTTCTGTTTTGTAAAGGGAAGTCCTCGTCATCATTGACTTAAGAATGCGGTCACTTTATACAAGTCAGCAGCCTGTGCAGGCTGGGCCAAATTCCAGGAAATCTTGCAGGATGAATACTTTCCCTGTGTAAATAGACGTTTGAATTATTTGTTCACTATTGTGAATTTCTTTTCTTTATTCATCACTGGTTCTCATTTGTGGTGCTCTTTTTGTGCAATAGACCATTCTAGGGCACAAGGGAGGCACATTGGAGACACATGGGAGGCTCCTTCCACGAAAATATTTCATTTCTTGTTCCATCAATGTCTTATGGATATGAGCACATGGATCTTATGGTATTCCCAAGGACCTTACAGGGCTCCCATGGGTATAAAGGCCAGAGACGTGGCAGGTCCCCAATTCTCCTTTCAGAACCCATCCTCGAAATACACTGGAATCTTTTCTGACTGTTTTGTCCATCTGGTTCAACTTCATTAGCTGGGAAGTGTGAAGCAACAAGGCTTTTGAAATGCAGCCCTTGGACCCAGAAAACCCAAGTTGTTGCAATTCTGCTAATGTTCTTACAAACCCAATTAAAATAAGCAGCACTCTATGTAGGTGGCCAGGGCAAAATGACAACAAGTTGGGGAAGCTACTTGGACAGAAGATGGTAAATAAGATTGATTACTTTGTTCACATGCATTAGAATTATTTTGATGAAGAATTTTGCAATACCTATGTTGGTGATGTTGCACGAGTTATGCAATATCATTTCCAGGATCTTGCACCATGTCCAAAATTGCTACATAATGTACAGAAGACATTGGCCTTAAATCAGCCATAGGTCTTAAATGCAGGAAATATAAAAGTATTGCTGCATTTCTTTTTTATGGCTCTTTTGAGAAGCTCACACACATTTGGGCCTGCTGCATTTCTTTTTCATGACTGCCCAGTTGCCCAATTAAAATGTCTCTGGTGAAGCCAAGACACATTTGGGCCTGTAATTAATGTGCATAATCCGTGTGCGCATTTTGGGTGCATAATGGGTGTAATCACGGAGCCCAAATGTGTTTGGGCACCACCCTTTTCTTTTTCTTTTTGGGAAAAATATGAATTGGGCTAAGGGTAGACAATGAAAAAAGAAATGTAGCAGTACTTTTTGTACTTCCTACATTTAAGACCATGGCTAATGTAGCGACTTCCAATATTGTACCACATGGACACCTGGGTTGATCGGAAAACCTCTTCACTATAGATTGGGTTGTGATCTTTGCCTACTCCCTCCCACTAGTAACAATATGTAAGAAAATAACATACATACAAATAATTGGAGCCCTTTTCAGTTCACTGTGCTCGCAATGACAGCTAGAACCAAAAGACAACATCCCATCCATGGCAAGGAACAGCCAGTGGGAATGCATGAACTAAAAACACTCTTTGGGGACTGGATCAGCAAGGAACAGCCATTGTGAATGCAGTGAACCAAAAAGGCTCTTGAGGAACCAGATGAGACATGGACCTTCATCCACCATGGATGGATGTAACTCCTAGTGTGGGTGTTAATTGGCACCAGATGAATGTAGATGGATGTGATGTAACTCATAGTGTGGGTGATAATGGGCACCAGATGAATGTAGATTGATGAGATGTAACTCCTAGTGTGGTTGTTAATTGGCCCCAGACAGATGTAGATGGATGGGATGTAACTCCTGGTGTGGGTGTTAATTGCCCTCAGACATATGTAAGCAACTCCTAGTGTGGGTTTTGATTGGCCCAAAACCTCAGTGGACGGAGGACCTGGAGAAAGTCAAGAGTCAAGACTTTTGAGACACATCATATTAGCATGGTAGAAGTTGGCTTTTCTCATGATGGGTGAAGCACGGCCAATGAATTCCAGATCCAGAGTCCAGACTAGCCCAGATGGAACAAATAGGCTGCTGACCCCCTGCCACCCAGCACCGATAATGTACTCAAGAGTTAAGACTCAGAGAGATCTCTCAATGACCTGCAGAATTCAAATCATTGATCTCCATCAGCTAAAAAGTCCTGTAGCTTATTGCGAATCCAGAGAGCAAAATTAGGAACCAGAAACACTAGAAAAAGGCATTGAACATTTTAGTGTGTTGCTCAAACTAATGGCTTCAGCCTCTCAAATTAAGCAAGTAAGCTTAACAGTGTAGGGAAGGTTTCTGGGTACCTAATTTTATTAGCATAGACTGAACAGATCTATTTTTACTGATAACTAGGTACCTTAGGCCAGCAAATTTGTCCAAAAAATAAAGCAATTTTTTTTTTGGAGATTTTCTTTTGCAAAAGTTGAGAACTGAAAGTTTTAAAACTCACTTAGTAATTCCAGATCTGAGGTGAAATTTTTTGTAAACCTGGACTTGAGGTGTTGAACCTAAAGATGTTAGGCTGTACATTCACCTTAGTGCATGCACCCCAATATGCACTTGGCATAATGTATATCCTGTTCACTGGATTTGCAAAATAGAAAAGAACTATGTGGGCAAGTGCACAAAAACATTGGATACTAATCCAACTGAATTTTTTTAGATGACAGAAATGACTGCTTTTTAGAGTAAGGAATTTGCCAGCCCCATTGGCTGCATAATGTATCCTACCATTTCCATAATTCTAGGTCTTTTGAATTTGAACTCCGAAAATCTCTGGGGCTCAAACTTGAAATGGAGAAATTTGTTAGCTGTTCACGTAATAGAGGAATTTACTTTGAAAGTTCTACTACTTTTTGTCTAGGGGATGCAGCCTTGGGTGAACCAACACCCAGGTTGGTACCATGGTAAAAATCCCAAAGTCTATTTAAATTATTTTTAAATATTACAAATATCCAACGGCTAGACTAAATCAGGGTCTCTGAGTTCAAATCTAACATTTTTTGGGCTTAATATGGCCACTAAGAAGCCTCACTCAAAAATATGAAGGTACAAACCTGGGAGTTTTGCAGCAAGATCAACCACACTGCAAAACTCCCCTTCACCCCAGGAGTCGGAAGTTTTACCTTGTAACACGACCTAAAGTAACAAGGTGAGATGTCCCCAAGGTTGTTCTGATATAAGATTTAAGACAGCCAGAGTAAGTCCCTGCTAGCATCACACATGGAGATATAGAAATTCTTTGGAACAGAGTAGTATTTTTGGCAGTATTGACAGAGTTGAAACATGTTACTCATAGAGTGAACCCTAATGACATCCTCTTTACGGAAAGTGCAAACCAGTGACACCTAAAAATATGTTTCATGAAGTCCCCAAAAAATGAACTCACAAGTCCACACTAACGCCTGGTGAACTGTCCTCAATCTGTGGGACCAAATGAAAACTCCATTGTTCCATAGTCCCTCCCTTAACCCGGTGTCAATAAAGGGTGAGGAAAGGGCCTCTTACTCACATCCTGCCTCATAAAAATCATAGGTTGTTGATGTTGGCAATATAATTGAAATTCAGGCCTTCAGTGGATCAAAGCCATAAAAGTAGTTCGACGCAATTACCAAGTAAGGTATCATATCCTGGCTTCTGGGGGGAGATGAGTAACACCATGTCAAGTCAGAAAATTCATCATGCAGCCAGAGAGCTGCTGTCAACAATATTGAGGATCAACGTATAAGCTCTTCTTGGATCTAAGGCTGGTCAAGGAACTGAGCCTCAGAAAAGTACATGGGGTATTCTCCTTTTTGGACCTATATAGAGACCATCATTCAAATGCATGTTCCAAGTATAATGTATGTGCAGGTATTCTACCAAGGTCCTGGTGTGAACTGAAAAGAGGTGAACTACATAAGTTAATAGTGTGACCACATGTAAATTTTAGGTTTTCATTTGTAGATTTAGTTATTGTCAACTCTTTGCATAGTGACAGCAGAAAGTGCTCTATTGCTGTATGTTTCTCCAGTATAGCCATCGCCATAAGAACTTCAAGAAAGTGTGTGAGGGAGAGTAGGAGAATTTGTTGTTTGTGTATAATGCAAGGATTATCTATTCAGAGCTGTGGATGGTTGAGGATGGAAAAGCGTTGAATGGGGTTTTAGCAAGGCCGAATAAAAGGCGGATGCAGGAAGTGGTTGAGGCTACTAAGTGATTCCACCAAATTATTCTGTGTAGTAGAAGTTTTCTTGTTGCATTTGTAGTTAGTGAAATTGTTTCCACTGCGCTAATGACTACTCAGTGGCAAGTACGTAATGCAGGCAGTAGCATTCTCTATGAGAGGTTGATGCCAAGGTGTGATGACAGAATGAGGAAGTTCGAGATGTAGTTAGATGGGCATATAGTGGTTATGCATTTCTGCATGAGTGAAAGAAATTTTCTGGGGTCCTTCTCAATCCATATAACATGTCTGGTGTCTAATGAGCATTAGAAACCTTAGTCAGGGTATCTTGGGCTGGTGAAGAGAGAAACAGATTGGGAAAGTTCATAAAGATGCATTTGTATCCTGAGTCTGCACAAGCACATCTGCCATACTTTGAGTGGTTCTAGTTGGATGAACTTGGTGAACATCACTTGCATATAGGCTCAGATATAGGATTTAGGGATTTGAGTAGTGAAGTCTTTCAAAGTGGGAGTTGGGGTATTTCTTTGCATCATTGCATGACTAGGGATGGGTTGTAGTAGCTCAAGGGGACTGAATGAACACTGAGAGGTCTGACCTCAGGCTATACTTCCGGGAATTTAAACTTTAGTATGTCTCTAGTTGATGTCATTTGGGAATCCACAAACAGTTTCAGTTGCACATAGAAACAAATTGGGCATAACATAAAGATTGTGCCATGGGAACTGATGTATCAGGATTCTCAAACTTGTTATCTTAAGTCTGCTGCAGGCACAAGCTAGTAGTAACTTTGTGTATGATGTTTCTGTGATGCATATGGTTGAATTCATTGACAATTACATTATTAGCTGATAGTACTTTTGGTGTTTATTATCTCTGTACATGAATTTTTTTGCTCCTTCTCTGTTTGGTTACACTGGCATCCTGGCCACCCTTGTACAAAATGCTAAAAGCATCTCAATTATCCACCCACACCCCCTAGTTGGGCTTCTATCACTGTTTAGTACATCCAATGTAAAAACCTCTGAAATTTTCTTTTGTGTATTTGGACTTACATTTATAGAGTGCAAAATCTCAGTAGGCACTTTAGAGAACAGAATGCCCATGCATGCAAGTGTTTCATTTTTTGAAATGCTTATGTCATTTTTCCCATGATCCTTGAAAACCGGGTCAATTTGTATGTTTGGTAACACCTTCAAAGTGAGAGAGTTCTGGAAGTAAAGCGCCCCAAGCTGCACCTCCCCCACCTCAAGCAAGCACTTATGTCCAGAACTCCTCACCCACTTCTAGAGCATTACCTTGCACATGAAGTGTTAATTGTTCCTACATCTGGATTCCCTGCCCATAAACCTGAAAAAGTAGGCAATATAAAGTAAAATATTATTAAAATGTCATCACTTGGGCCAATCATAATGACTGGCCAATCAAAATGAATCACTTCCTATTACTGCACTCCTGGAGGGCACTTGTACTGGGGCACATATAAATTACCAAACTCAGTTTCACACTATTTGAAGACTGTACTTGAGTCAAGAAAGTGTGTACAGGGCATTGTACTGCTGTGGGTGGATATGCACCGACAGAGATTTAACCACTAAAGAGGTGCAACCTGTTTCACACAGCTCAACCTCTGATGCCAATAGTACAGAAGTTTGTGAAATTGGGAATGCTTATTAGTTAGCTTTGCCCCTTGTTTGCTATATTTTTTCGGGCTGAAGCCTCTGATTTTCATTGTCAAAGTTTTATATGAAAAAGGTGTCACCAAAACAAGGGGAATACTTTCTGTAGTGTGCACATCCTCATTGCTAGACATATGGACTATAGTACGATTCTTATATTTTTATTGAAGCATGACAATTCTGATTCAAATATTTTTCTTCTTCAAGATCCTTACAAACATTTAAGTTCTATGACTTTAATTCTATGGACCACAAAGGATCAAGCACTCATCTTGATTTCCTTTCTAGGAGTCAACAAGTTGTTTTATGTGATTGGTAGTTCATACTCAACAACAGAATCCCCCATAGAATATTAACTCTATTACTTCAACATGGTTCAGTCTCAAAGATTAGACAAAAATTCAGGGCAAAGTCAGCAAATCCAAACATCACTACTTCCCAACATCCCCTCAATCCCAAAAACCTCCAAAGCTCGCACAACACAACATGTACTCTTCTCAGGACAAAACACATTCCATACCCAGTTTAAAATCCCTAGAAACATCATGCATGAACTATCACACAACCACTCCAAAAATCCTAGACACGCTCATCCTCTCCCTTATGTTGGTCCCTATAGAAACACATGCAACAACTGTGGACCTTTTCCTGACATTTTTAGCACAACAAAAGTCTTCTCGTCAGGATTCTTCTCATTTAGTCTTCTTGATCAAGTTTTGCTTCTACCTATTTACAACACCTCAAAATCAAAATCAAACCACACTTTGTAGTCCTCCTTACAAGTCCAGTCACTTAGCTTCCCTTTTATCACACCACTGCCCCCTACTTTCCTTCTTTAACCTGCCTCAAAATCTTCCTACCTCAAAATCTTCCTCCTCGTCTCATCTTTTTGCTTCCCCCTTTGCCAATCTCCTTCCAAAAATTTAATCCACAAATCTCCTAAAACATTTTCATTGGCTGAAAAGATTGCATTCCATGTCAGCAACTAACTCCCTTTGTCATGACCTGCAAAACAACAAAAACACACTAAAAACATAAACATATTAGAAGTAGATTATTTTATTTTATTTTATTTTTAGCGCCGTTAAAACACTATGCCACCAACAATCTAGTCACAGTCTAAGTTAAGGTTTATAGATTTCATCCATAGAAAAATAGATGACATTGTTTTTAGGTTACAAAGGTTTTCCCCTTGTCATTCCTTGCTTACATTTTCATTACCTTTTTCTTTCTTTTTTTCAGGTGGATTTCAACTTTCCTAAATCCATATTATGTTTGGCCTTCATTTTCATCTAATTGTTTTCTTAGGTCTTTATCTTTTTCAAATCTTATTGTTCTTGGCCTTCATTTCATCCATTATATCACCTAAACCACAAATCATCTAATGTCGAAATTCCCAACTGGCTCAATTTTCATCCATTGTTCAATTTTTGTACTTTCGCAACCACAGTTCACCCTATGGACCTATTATTGTATTGGGCTGAAAGTCAAGTACCCAAAAATATTCTAAAACATTTTACACTAATCTGATTAATGGGAAAGCTCAAATCAAGAGAAGTTGATTTCAGCTAGGGACAATGAAAAAGTGACAAAAGTTCTCTACATCATACTAAAACCATCAAATTTTTCCACTAAAAGAATCTACCCATAGCCACCACATTAGGCTACATGTCTCCATTACATTGCATTGAATTTCAAGCATAATTTAGACATTTTGAAAAAATGTTAAAAAATTTTGAAAAAAATTTTTCTAGATGAACACCTCATCTTAACAATATTGAACCTAATTGCCATATTGAACTCATTGCACCTATCCAATTTCTTCCCTTATCAAAGTTTTTCTTTCAATTAAACCCATGCCCCCCAAATCTACAATATATTTCAAGGAAGAAGGTGGAGAGTGGGCCTCTGGACCCTTTATTTTTACTATGGAAGGTTGTTGAGTTTAAAGCTTGACTTTTCATATAGAAAAGGTTATGGAGTTTTAGGTCCTTTTAGAGAGGTATGTTGAAAGGTTAGTCGAACAAAGCCTTCTTGACTATCATCCAAAAGAAGATGTAGAAAAATCAAAGATTATCCCGATGAAGATTTAGCTGAATTTAGTTATAAACCAAATATGGAATACAAATCCATAATCATCCTTTTATATTTTTGGCTACACAATGAAAATCATTGGTAAAAATCTGATGATTATTACTATTTTTTCCCTCACTTCTGGCAATTGAAAATCTCTAAAATCACTTCATTTTTTAGCTTTTAAATTTTAAGTTTTCTTTTTGGATAAAATTTTGCCAATTAAGAAAAGGCCAATTGTAATGGCTTCTGCATAGTAATTTCAATGAAATGCACATTTTAAAAATAGCATGAATGAAAGCTTGGACATGAAAATGTGCACAATATAAAAGGCTCTCCAAAAACGTTAGTGAAGGAATATGATTGCTTTTGATTACCTAGTTGACCACAACAATTGACTCATGTGCTGATGTCTAAGTAATCCTTCAATCTAAACCATCTAATATTTCATGTTTTTGGGTCGAGATAAGGAATAATTAACATGTTATTTTGGATGTTATAAACAATAGCAAAAGCCCACATATCGGGTGTGGATGGAGATGTTCTAATGGAATGCAATCTTTGATCCTAATCTACATATTAGCCATTAAACGTGAAGTCATTAAATTCTTACACATCTTTACACTTTGCCATAATGCACTCATGGTAGAGAAAGTTGGGTGAATTGTTGGCAAGAAATGTTGAATTTTGCAAAGACAAATATTGAGCATGAAATAAAATTACCATCAAAATCTTTAGGCCAAGGCTTGTACAAAACCTAGTCAAATGGACACACTAATTTCATCGTTCATATTGCTATGATTAATTAAGGTGTAAAATATATGAAGTCTAGCCATGATATTTACATTAATTTTATTGAATATTAAACATAAATGCACCTTAAACTACCTCATTTACAGATATCATTTTTAATTTATTAATGTAATATTATAATTAAGATTACAATCACAAGAAAACCAAATTGCAAAAGAATGAAATAAATCAAGATGCATCACAATATACCAATTTCTTAAATAAGTGGAATTTGAAATCATTTCCCTCTTCACCTAATTCCAAAGGTTTAAGCCCAAATATTTAGTCTTTTGAGCTACTTCTAACTTACTAAACATTTTATAATGGTGTGCTTGAGGATTGCATGTTTGCCATTTTAAGATCAAAGCTACTTCTAGTGTTAAGGTGTTATAGACCCAAATCAACGCCTCATCCTTGCCTAAAGGAAGGGTGCAATGAGTAGCAAGATGTTCAATTTTAGTATGCAACCAATGCTATAGGAAAAGTAAGGCTCACTTTACGCCAGGAGTCAAGGCTAAAGTTCAACTCAAATTGAACATTTCTATAGGTGCATTCATTGAAATTGGCCTCAAGGGTTGTACATTAAGAATCAAGGCTGAAACATAAAATAAATTTTTTAATCTATCACTTTATGACCTTGTATTGGTCCTAAGGTCAAAAATAATAATACACGTCAACTTGGGAGGCCAATTTGCAACCCTTGGGACCAATAATACAACAATAAATTATTATTGTTTTGATGAAATCCACATCATAAATCAAATTAAATCCTAAACCAAACTTTATATATTTTCCTTCTTCTCTATTTCATCTCTCTCCATTTTGTTCTTTTCTTGTTGAACTTTTGTGTTTGTTAATGAATGATGGAGGGGGTTTTCAAGTTTTATATTTGGGATATGGAAGTTGTTGGAGTGTTTCATGAAAAAAAAGTGTGAAATCTGAGTCTTCATTCATTTCAACTCTTCAATTTGCCTCTTCAAATGCCTATAGTTACAAGAACTAATATGCACATTTTGACCTCAAATCATATTTTTCCAAATAGGAAGAATTTGGAAAGATTAGAAAATATATTGGCCAAGAGGAAGTCAATTAGTGAGGATTGATTGAAAGACTTAATCTGCACAAAAAATCAAATTCAAATTAAGTCTTTCAATTCATGTTTAAACTTATATTAATTCCAATTAAGTCCTAAAAGGCCTTGGCTTTAGGCATTTGCATTTAAGAAGAAGTTTAATTTGTCGTTCAAACAATACAAAACCCACAATTTAGCAAATGGCATTTTAGGGGAGGAAAAGCATGAATACAAGTTCTATGAATCCATTGATCAATGGTGGCATCAAGCATGTAATGAAACATGTCACTACATTTGCCAATGACATGAAATTGTTTCAATTTGAAAAGAATATTAAGTTGTTGGAAAAATAACCGACTTTAGAAACAACATCACAATTTGCAATTAAAAATGCTTAAAAATTTCATGAACAAACAATTAGCATGTTCATCAAAATGGTGGAAACAATATCATCACAGTGAACTTTTTTGAGAAAATTAATGTTCCCTTGAAAAGAATTGATCATCAAATGGATTGATTCATAAATAAGTTGTAGGCCATGAAACCCATTCTAATTCATAACCAAATGGTGTAATTGGGAATAAAATTTTATTTTGTTTCAATTCTACTCCATAGAATGTGGAGGCTAATAACTCATGAGATTGTGTGGCTTCCAACAACATTTTTTTAATTCTAATTTTTGTCTCTCTTTGATTTTTATTCTCCTTCAATTTCCTCATCTTTTTCAATTGTCTCCACATTCTCTTCTTCTTCCCCTTCTTTTATTTTAGTAATGTTTTCAAGGTGTTATAGTCAACACATTTCTTTGATGACTTATTTTATTGCATAAAACATGTCCTTATGTTGAAATGGTCCAAGGAGATGGTCGGTTTCCATTTGCATTGTTTATTCAACTTCTTGAACTCATTCCATGTGAAAACTACCTCCACGGATAATGCATAGGTTATGAAGACAAATACAAGCCATAACCACATTTGGTATATTTCATAGTGGTGTATCTAGTCTCTTCAATATGATTGTCCACCATCCTTTCAAAACTTCAAAAGCCATTTTCACCACCATCTAGTCACCACCCATGAAGTATGAAGTTCCAATATGTTTTGCTCTTGGCAATCCTAATTTCTCACCCTTGAATGATGAATAAAACCATGGCCTCATTGAGTATGTTGCATCTCCAATCAATTTTTATGGCAAAAATGCAACCTTTGTCATTTTTTTGCCAATGTTGGATTTTTGGAACAATGTGCAATCATGGCAACAACCAACCCATCCAAAATCATAGTCCCAAAACTTACATTGCATCAACCACACCTTGTAATAAATGTACTTATGCTTGCAAATGAAGTAGTAAGAGAGAGATAAGGTTTATTTAGGTTGAAGCACAATTGAGGTATACAACACACTTCAATATAGTTGCTTATTCATAGTTAGGAACAATAATCTCAGATGACGACAATGATATGAGAAGTGAATTTTGTCATGATGTATCTGTAATTAGGATCTAAAATAGATCCATCCTTTAAGCCATCAAAGACTTCCCCTTCCTTTCCTGTAGGTTTGATTTTTGTAATAACTGTCGGTTTCCAGGGTTTTTTTTAAAAATCAGAATCAAAGAACTGCCGATTCTGGGTATTTCAAAAATTCAGAATCAAAGAACTTTTGTGTTTTGGGGGGGGGGTGGGGGCGGATCAAAATCAAAGATTCACTGGTTCCAGTATTTCAAAAACCTCAAAGACTCACCAGTTTCATGTAAGAACTGACAAATACCTGATAGTTTTTTATGTGGTTATTTGGCTTTTTCAAAAAATTGAGAATCATAGTTATATATAATAACCAATTATTTGATTTTTATAACTGCGACCATATATCAAAACTGAGCATTTTTATAACCATAGGCATCAAATCTGATACCCAGCAAGGGTTTGGTGCAGTTTCTAATACCCCCCCCCAGTCAGGTGGATATGCAATACCTACATACTGGGTAAGTATTATCATAAGGTAATATAATGTGCACAATGATGATCTTTAGGACGTGTAATATTGTTGCAAAATTTGAGCACCTTTGGGAAAATAATGCCTAATCTAGGGGGGCAGTACAAATAACGGAGCAAGTGAACAAGTGAATCTACTAGGTTAAGTGGCAGCATCTGGATCACCCCATGGCATTCCGGGGATTAGGTCCTAGGGTTTGGATTTTGGATGGCGAGAGAAGGGGGTCCAAGTTTGGAAGCCCAGCTGATGGATCCTACTCTCTTCCTCCGACTTGCATGGCTAAGGCTCTCAACTCTCAACCTGACCTTCCACTGATCACCAGATTGTTGTTGTTGTTGTTGCATCGATGAGATGCAAAGTGATTAGAGGTTGGAGGGAGGTGAAGGGAGAGGCCACATCCCAGAAAACAAATGTCTGATGGAGCTTGTCACCAACTTGCACACAAACAATCTGTATCTAAAGGACCATGACCATCACCTCTTCGTTGCCATCCATATGTTGAAAATTTTTGGATCAATGCAAACTTTGAGGTTGTTTTGTTGTTTTGTGTTTTACCTTCAATTTTAAGAACTTGTGAATTTGTGTTCTGCCTTTGAATTTTAAACAACCGGGTTATGTGTTTTGTCAAAGCCCTGGGACTAAGTTTTGACAAGGGGTTTGTCAAATAGCCTAGGAGTATACCCACCAGGGTATTTGTTAAAGAACCGGGCAGCAGTATAAAGTATCCAAACCCTTGCCCCCGCCTTATACCCGCCCACCACTGGATTCTCAATACCTGGATGTGGGCAGTTATTTAAAGAGAATTAAAAATTGAACACCCAGACCTGGGCAATTCTTTTAAACAAAAGTCTAAACCTTGGACCTAACTATTATTTTAAGAATCACATACCCGCCCCACATTGGTTGATACACGTGGATGGTTAGTATCAATGTTGGCCAGTTGTTGCTTTTTGATCTGGGTACTAGTTAGGTTCAGGTCCAGGTTCATAACCTACCAGCCATGTATTATTTTTTTGAAACCTGGTACATAACCTACCCACCTAGTATTGAATTTTCAAATTTTAATAACTTACCTGAATGACCTGGTTATCATCCAGGTCAGTTATCAATCTAAAATCCTAAACTTGTTCATGATAGAGAATAGAAAAACATGAAGAAAAGGAGTTATAAACAGTTTTGTTTTTTACCAGTGTTTAACCAGCAGTATAACCACCTGGTATTTGAAAATTGAACCTTATGCATAACCAATAGATATTGTCCCAAAACTAACAGAGTAAATTGACAATGGGTATTACTTTGATGTTGATAACTGATGGGTCTAAAATTTAAATCTTTTGCAATAACGTACCTGGTCGATTATTGCCAAAAACCAACATATGGCCAACACTGGTTAGTACATAGCTAACCACAATGGGAGGAATACAATGTAAAAGTATTTCTTCTGCTCACAGCATCTATCTGTTGCAACTTTCTCACAATTAGTGCCTTCGAGGCATCAGGTTTTTGTACATGTTGGAAATTGGAATCACACCCACCTCCATAAATTTGGGTAATCCATTGGGAGGAATATTTGAAATGAGTGTGAAAGTCTACACATCAATACGTTCAAAGTGATTTGTAGGCCTTGTGTAGTTTTTGGAAGTGAACTATGGGTAAATATCGGTGTGGGGTGGGTATTTGTTTTTGCATCAGGGTACTAATCAGGTATCAAACTAGATATATGCATATATACTCGCCGGGTCTTACTTTTTTTTAAACCTGGACTCCCCTCCTACCTAGCATTTTCTGAAAGTAAACACTCGGCCTCACCTCATAATTGGTGATTTTAAATTTTCAAATATCCATAATTAGATCCAACCCAGGGAGAATAGTAGTGTAGGGTGTTTTTCAAACACCCATATCAATAATATTTTCATACCTGGAAGAGGTCATATTGAGGGTTTAAATTAGGGCAACTCATTAACACTAAATAGGAACAACAAATCAAATGTGGCACTAGTCTTGATATCTTAAGTCTCAACATAGTTGTACAACAATGCCCAACAAGAAAAATATTTTTGAAATTTTTGATTGTACATGAATTAGAAAAGGACTTTCCCTTGGAGGAGATCAAATGGTAGCCCCAACCATTTTCCCCCATGGAGAAGGGGTCTAAGTTGCCTTGTGGCACAACTTCCCTTAAGGAGCAACTTCTTCAAAGAGGAAAGGGCTAAGTTGCCTCAGAGAGCAATTTCCTTCGGGGAGGAAGTTCCCAAATGTTTGACTAAAAAATACATTGGATAAACTTTGTCCAAATCAAACATTTTTATGACATTAAGAAGCTCTTAGAACATAGATATGTAAAATGATCTTGCATTTTCAATTTGAAATTATGTACTAAAAGTTATGATAAAAACAAGAACCAAGTGTCAAATTTTCCAAGTTATCTTCTCCCCTAAGGAAAAAGGGAACTAAGTTGCCTTAGGGAACAGTTTCCCCTAGGGAAATTGGGACTATGCTCCCTAGGGAACAACTTCCCCCAAGGAACAAGTCTTTTAATGTTTTACAAGACATTACAAAGGGTGAACTTTTTTCAAATCAATTTTTTTAATACCATTGGAAACTTCTCAAAGCATAGATATTAGAATGATCTTGCATTTTCAATTTGAAGGTACAAGCTAAGAGTTATGATGAAAAGAAAAGCCAGGGTCAAATTTCCCCTAAGGAACAATTTCCACTGAGGAGAAGGGAAATTTTGACCCCTTGCTTTTCTTTTCATCATTACTTGTAGCTCTTACCTTTAAATAAAAAAATGCAAGCTCATTTTAAATAGCTATGATTTAAGAACTTTCTAATGGTATAAATAATGTTTGATTTGGACAAATTTTACCCTTGTGATTTTATGTCAAACATTCAAGAACTTGCTCCCCATGGGAACATAGTCCCTTTTTCCACAGGGCAATTTAATCCTAAGGTAATTTAATCCCTTTCTCCTTATGAAAATTTGTTCCATGAGGCAACTTAGTCGTATATCCCTCAAGGAGAAGATAACTAAGTCCCTAAAGAACTTGGAAAATTTGACCCCTAGTTCTTGTTTTTGTCATAACTTTTAACTCATAGCTTCAAATTGAAAATGCAAGATCATTTTAAATATTTATGTTTTGAAATCTTTCCAATGGCATAAAAAACATTTGATTTCGACAAAGTTTACCCCCTATACTTTTTTGTCAAACATTTCAAAACTTGTTCCGTAGGGCAACTTAGTCCCTTTCTCCCCAGGGAAGAAAACAATTTAGTGATTTTTTCCTTAGGGGAAAAGGTAATTTAGTCCCCAAGGAGAAGGTAATTCCAGGTTTAAGTGTGTGTTGAATGCTTGTAGTGTGTATCATCTCATGATTTTTTCACAACTGTCATTTTTTTGGTCTTGTTGTTTATAATGTTCACAACACACCATCAACTTACACATTTATGTTTCGGGAATGCATCTAGGAGATTCTAGAAGCGAATCAAAAACATGGATCAACACCAACATTGAAATGTCAACAACTTAGAAGAAGGTAAATGTTTTCTACTCTCTTCCTATATTGTGTTTCCATGAATGTTTTTTAGGTTCTTAAGTTGAATTTTTTTAGAATGTTTTTGCATTAGAAATTCTAGAAGCAAATTGAACTTTCAATAAGAAAAAGGGATGATTACTTTCTAGAGCATTTCTACATTAAAGATTTTAAAGGCGAATGAAACTTCTAAAAATCAAAGAACAAGGTTAGTTGTGTTGAAAAGAATTTGATCTTGTGTTAGGTTCTATTTCAACTTAGATGGCTTCTTCTTTAATTCTTCATGACATTAATTCCACTAATGAGATTCTTCTAGCATTTATAGGATATGACAACACTTACAGTATTGGCAATGTGCAACCTCCACATGAACGTGGGCTTGAAATGGAGATTCCAAATGTTGATGGTGATTTTGAAGGTGTTGATGAACATGTCATTGAAGTGCACTTAGAGAACTTGTGAAAACAAAAATTGGCTTGGAAACCACACTATCGCAATCCAATCACATGGGCATTTATTAAGGTGAATGATAATTGATTTTTTGATTTGTCGACATGTCTTAAAACTATATTATGAAATGTATTATATGTCACAATGATACAACTCCTCTTGAAATCTTGGCCATGTGCATAGGATATAAGAAGGGCCTCATTGCATACCATAAGTCTAATGGCATAGTAGCCATGAAAATACACGTTAAATCTAACATTTGAGTTTGTTAAAATAATTTTTAAAAGATGCAACAAACTTTGCCCCAAGATTTCCATTTGATCGTGAGCCTAATAAAAAGAGGGCACATGTATGTCCTTCAACAATTTATGGTTTCTTTTCTATTGCTAATAAGTTCAAGAAGGATGATGAAATTCAAGTTGGTTTTTTGGAAGCTTTAATGTTGTTTATGATTAAAGAATTAATGCCTATGAGGACTATTGTATCGATTTGGCTTCAAAGGCTAGCATACAAGCTATGCATGTGGCTTGTGTTCCATTCAAAAAGACTTTTGTTGGAGAGGTTTTACCAAGCTTGGTTGAAAAAACCATGACTACTTATGTGTAACCTGCATTGGATAATTATTTATCAACCATTTGCACTTTTGACTTATGGATGTCAAAAGGAGCACGTGATGTTTTTTTTGTTGTGAATTTTATTTCAAATGATTGGGAGGCGAAACATGTCACCATCAAGTTCTTTGAAGTTTTAGACACAAGTGGTGTAACTATGGTTCCTAAATTGCAGGAGCTACTAGATAGGTTTTCTTCAACCCTTTTTTTTTGTTAAGGATTAAAAGTCCAACTTGTAGACACGTTCAAATGCCCTAATTTCTATTATATAATGTAGTAATTTGGGCTTGTTGGAGCCATTGGATGGCACTTATTTTGGGCATGCACTTTCAAAGGTATGTCAATATGCTACTACATATTAAAAAATGTCCACTAATCTACTTTCTACATTTATAAAAGTAGCTCAATCTTCCATCCGAAAATGTAATACCTAGCCCAACAAAAATGTCAAGCAAAGGTAGGCAAGAATGGGATAAAGCTTGCATTTAGTTTCGATTGCAACTTAGAAAACAAAACTCACCAATGAAAATAAGGTAAGTTCTTTATTTCTACTTTCTAACTATTTTTTTCAAAAGACTTTCTTTCATTTTTTTGGTTTTCTCTTTATTAATTTCTATTTTTGTGATTTTGATTAGATTTATTCATGCTTATTGAGTTCATGAGTATGATTTTTTGTTTACATTGTTGATGATACATTTACAAATTGAGTTTATTCTTCCAAGATGCGCTAACTTTTCAAAATGCCATTGCACTATGCTATAGTCGAAAGTTTATGACATTGCAATCTCGTGTATCGTCTCCAAGAATATGGGTCATGTGTGAAGTTGTGGTGAAAGTCTTATCCCTGATGGTTGTATTTTGAACCAAAGTCAAAGACATTGGTTACTCTCAAACGTCTTGCAATTTGTTATATTAACTTGTTAGGATAATTGAGAAAAACTAGCATTCCAACCTATTCCTAACAACCTTTTAGAAGAGGATTTTTATATCATGAATTAAAGGAGTTCATGGTCCACATGAAATGACAAATTTTGGAGGTTGTTCTACCTTTTATTTCTTTTCTACATGCATTTGATAGGAAAAAGGACCATAATATGTTGGCTTTAATGTTTGATCTAAGTTTTAAGAGCATGCGGTTGGTTACTACATTTTTAGGTCGTAAAAATGTTGCCACTATTGTTGTTAAATATGATCAAAGGCTCTTGTTGCCTTTAATAACAAAAGCAACCAAGTTGTTGATGCATGTTAATATTAAATTTTTTTGAAGATTTGCAATTTCAAGGCAATGTTGAAGATATTTTTAAGACCACATCAACAAATGTAAACATTTAGACACTCATAAGGACCCTATATCAAGAGAGCTTGTTGGATTCTATTGATATTCAATTGATGCTGAAAATTGCAAGTGTGCCTTATATTGGTGGCACAAAGAACAAAACAAGTTTCTAACCCTTGCTATATTGGTGCAGCATATACTTGGTATCCCAATTAACCAAATAGAAATAGAATGCATATTTTTTATTGCTAGAATTTTTACTACACTTTGAAGATGTCATCTTCAAATGAAAAATATTTTGTCCACAAAAACTAACCATCTAATCTGTGGATTGGTTGTTTGAAACCCATTGACATTACATATACATGTGAGGCAGAATTTGATTTGATAACATAGTTAGAAGCTGAATTTGAAAACCAAGTCAACAATGAAGATTTTTTGGACTTGGATGATTTTCTTAATTCCACATTGAAAACATGTGGAGGTGGTTTGTGTGTGTTTTATGTTAGGTTGAAGATGATGAATGGAAGCATTTGTTAGGTGGCAATTTTTGGGCAACTTTTTTATGATTCCATTCCACTTTATGAATGCTTCATAATTGTTTAAAATTTGCAGTGGCAATTATGTCCTAAGTGTCTTTTATCTTTGTCGATTCTCTCTTTATGTCTTTTGTTCTAAATCTTATGTTTCTTTTATCTTTATGTCTTGAGTTTTAAGTATTTTTTATCTTTGTATTTTCAATGTCCTAAATGTCTTCTATCTTTGTGTCTTTAGTGTCATGAATGTTTTTTGTCTTTGTCTAATGTCTACATGTTTTCTATCTTTCTATCAAGTAAAAGTCTTGTGTTTTGTGTATTTTTCTTAAGTAAGAGTCTTGTGTGTTGTGTTTTTATGTCTTTAATGCTTATGTTTTCAATATTTATGTGTTTTCAATTAGTCAATTTTAGTGTCAATTATGTCTTTAGTTAATGTCTTTAACGGAAGTTGTTGTTTATGTCTTTAATGTCTGAAATTTGTGTTTTTAGTGTCTTCAATGTTTAGTGTCTTTCTACAATTTGTTTTGTGTGATGTTTTGTGTATGTCTAATGCGTGTTTTTGTTTTTTATGTCTCCAATTTGTAATCTATGTGTGTGTTGAATTAAAGGTTGGCTGGAAAATGGAATGGAAAGGTTTTAAAGACTTACGTAAGACTTATAATTACCAAACATGACAAAAAAGAAAACCTTCACATTCTAATTCACATATTTTGTAGTTTTTTGGGGTTAACCAATAGTTGGATTGTAATTTGTTTAGCTTCTATGGAAACCATAACAATCATTTCTTTGAGATATTATTTTGCACTCTGATTCAAAACTATTTGTCAAAGCCTTAAAGATCCAACAAAGCCCCAACCTTGTAACACATTGTTAAAGACTCGACATGTATAGTCCTATTTTATTTTTGGTTTGGTTTTTAAGGTCAAAGCATTTTGATTGGTTCATCCCAAGTACCTTTTGTTTTATAAAAATGGTTGACACATTTAGTTATATGTAGTTTGCAAACTTAAAACATGTGACAAAGAATATGAGACAAACATTTTAATTACATCTTAGTTGCAACTACTAGGATAAACATGTTAATATCTTAAGGACAAAGACTTATAAATCTTTGTACATTGTTTTGTTGCTTTTGGAGTTCAAAAACTTTTTGTAGCCCTTTTGCACTGACAATTGTTCAAATCAATGAAGGAATGAACAAGATATGCATTTTCCAAGTGAAGGGGGTCATGGGCATGATGTGGGTTGGCACATATGACCAATTTGCATTTTAAAACTTAAGATTTTTGGATGTCATTTTTTTGTCTTTTCACTTCAAAAAGGTTTTGTAAAGCTTCAAATTATGCATCCCATGTAAAAACGATCCCTCAAATTGGTGAAGGAATGAGCAAGATATGCCTTTTCCAAATGAAGGGGGGTCACGGGCATGATGTGGGTTGGCACATATGACCAATTTGAATTCTAAAGCTTAAGATCTTTAGATGTCACTCTATTATTTTTTCACTTCCAAAAGGTTTTGTAAAGCTTCAAATGGCACATCCAATGCAAAAAAAATTGCTCAAATCGATGAAGGAATGAACAAAATATGCCTTTTCCACATGAAGGGGGTCACAAACATGATATGGTTGGCACATATGACTAGTTTGAATTCTAGAACTTAATATCTTTGGATGTCATTCTATTGTCTTTGCACTTCAAAAAGGTTTTGTAAAGCTTCAAATGTCGTTATTTAAGACAACCAAAAATAAGAAAGATATGAAATTTGAAAATAAAGGGGGTCTAAATGTTTTTTTTCCTCTTTGAACAAGCTCATCTTCTTCTTGTTTCTTTGTTTTTGGAGTTCCAACAAGTATTGTAAATTTTCATTTGGTTCACCTATGGTCATGAAACATTTTCCAAAAAGACAAGAAAGTTCAAAAATATGGTAAAGGTTTGGTGATAGGTGTGTTTACCTTATCCATTAGTTATGTTATACTAACCTAATCCACCTACTAACTATACTAAATATTAAACATAGAAAAATCTAACCAAAAAAAAAACCTATTATCATCATTATTAAATATTTATAATAATAATAATAATAACTACTACTAATATTGATATTATATTTTATCTTGTTGGATATTAACTATAATTGTATTAATTAAAATTTTCGAATAATATTACTAATATTCATTATATATTTAATTATAATTTAACTTGTTATTTATATTTAATCATATAATTGATGGTAGTAATTGTATAAAATAATACATAAGTCTGATATTTATAAATAAATAATCATTTTACGATTTCTTGCCAAAAATTAATGGTAATTATGGTAATTAATATTGTGCATAATAGTAATAAATGTTTATAAACACTAATACATAAAAATATAATACATAAAATCAATTATAATACTAATATACATTAATGCTAATATAAATCATATTTATAATTGAATATTAGTTATATAAAAATATTTTAATTATAAAATATAATTTTATAAGTGAATAATGGTTAATAATATTAATAATATTGATAATGAATTATAATTTATACATAATAATAATATATACGTATGTTATACTTATTTAGGTGAGATATAGTAACACACACACACACACATATAGCTAGTAAGTAGGTACCTATTAACTAACTAAAAGTTAAACCTACCCAATTAATAATTACCTACTAACTACTTAGTAAAGACCTAGCTACTTAGTGTTTTAGGTACACACTAATTAAATACTTGACTAGTAATTAGGTAAGTAACTAGGTAGGTATCTACTTACTAGTAATTAATAGGTACTCAATATAGGTATGACCTACTATATTTACAAATAATCAATATAGTTGAAAGATAATCATGACAAAGTTGCAACTAATACATAAGTCGGAAATTACATTTCATCAATATAATTAACATTTATCATCCATGCCTATGTTTGTGGCTAATCGAAGTAGTTGCACATAGGACTTGTCTTGGGATGTCATCATTCTGCTAGTCGAAACTTCAACTATAATTCAATTATAGCACATGTGGATAATAGGAATATTTCGTGACTATCCCTTTAGTTGAGACTTGGGTTCAACTATCTACCAAAATAATTGACATTTCAACTTGTTTGGTAGGATCAAATTATTTAATTAAATAATTAATTAATTATAGTTGAAACGTAATTGAAAATATTATGGTTGAAAAAGGGGGGTTTTCTACTAGTGCACATGTGCAAGAAATAATCATGCATAAAAATGTGTTAAATTGTCTACAGAAATCAATGTACTCAAATTTTGAATTTATGGTTTTTTACCAAAGTATTGATGCATAATTACATATGCATGTGAAAAATCACCATCACCATATGAATTATCATAATTTGAAGTATCCAAGTTTTCACACTTAAATTGATTCCATATGAATTTTGTATTTGGTACATAACAAAAATGAAATCCTTGAATCCTATGTTTAAAAAGTGGTACCCTAACCATAAATATGCACACTAAGGTAGGTGCACAAATGGGTGGACCAATTTGCCACAAATCCAAAGTCCCTATATACTCAAAATCCTAATCAAAATTTGGAAATTACAACTAGTTTACATTGATTTCTTCCATTTTTTTCCATGTCATTAATGTCTCATTTAGAATTTCTCTTTATTTAAGCATGTAAACAAAAATACCATAAAACATCTCTTCCTCCAATATGATATGGATTTATAAAAAATTGTTTCTAATTAACCCATTCAAAAGTCCATGAGTATAATCCTAAAATTCAATTATTTTTGTTTATTTTTACCCTTAGCATCCTTATTATGATATTTTTCTAATTTCAAGTCCCCAACACACACCCCATCAATCAATGGACCGTATCATAATCCACAAAGAAATGGTAGTTAAAGGTACAATCCATGAGTTTTGAGTTCAAAAGTCAATAGCTTTTATAATTTTTAAAAATTTGTAAAATGATTTTGTGCATCATGTAGATATTCAAGTTAAGATCTTTAAACCAAGTTCATTTTAATAAATTTCAAGATTTATAAAAACAACATGGGCATTGCAATGGCAACCATAAGGCATAATTGCCTTACGTGACACCCAAATTGGTCCACCCATTTTTGCATGTACCAACTAATAGATTATAAGTCTTTCATATTCAATGAGTCTTTTTATGGATAATTTTTGTGTAAAATATAACCCCTGGTTAAGGGCTTTATAGAGTGTAAAAACCTACCCCAATTTTTATTTTTATTTTATTGTTTCTATGGTATTCAATAGGTATCATTAAAAAAATTAATGGAATGGGTGGTCCATTTTACAAAATTCCTTCCAAACAATAGAACTAAAAATACTTTGGGTAACATGCCTTCCAATTAAACTAAAAGAATAAGAGCAAGTCTTTACACCAAATTTCAACCTAAAACATTAGAAAGTGATATTTTGTTGCAAATTATTTTTAAAATTCAAAAACTCAAAATTATTAAAAAAATTGAAACAATTCTAAACTTTGGGACAAATTTTCACCAATTTTCAATAATTTGGAAAGTTTTCTACAAATGTGTCGTGAATTATTGCTATTTTTTTTGGATTATTGCTAACAATGCCACATTAAAAAACTAGAAAAAGAAATTTTGTTTTTTGTGTGTTGAAGATTGGGTAAAAACACATGCATTCTCAAGCAACAAGCAAATATGACACATATACATGGAAGTGCCTAATATGCCAAGCACCCATCCATGCATTCACACAACATAAACCCCATACAACAATTGCCTATTGCAACCATGTCCATAAGAATTTTTCACACATTTACATAAAAAAAAACTTTTCATGACCCATATGTGTAGAGCTAGACCCAGTCTATAATGACAAATATGAAATTTGTAGTATTAAATCAATTTAATGAATGACCTTACACAACCTAATTTAGTGGTATACTAATATGCTTCAAGCACATTCCAACATATAATTAAGTTTTTTAACAAGGTTCAAAAAATGTTTAATTCTTGCACAAAACACATTGAATGAACGTGCAAGTTTCAACAAGTAACAAAAACCTTGCTCACACATCCATATTGACAATCAAGATTCAAAATTCCTTGCTCAAAAAAGTTCAACCATCAATTAGCCTTGATGAAAATTTCAATATGAACTATAAAAGGTTTAGTCAACTTATATGCCTTTAACATGTCTAGGTATCAAAGTAAAAAACCCCATTCTTGTAACAAAAAGTGTGCTAATTGCACAAGTCTCTTTGGTTAATTTACTATAGTATAATTTGGTAGTGTCTATAGATGTCTATTGAATCTTTAATTAATTTTGAAGATTCCATGTCAAAAATCAAATATTCCAAAATATTTTATATTTTTCCTCCACACATTTTATTTCCTTGGATTTTTTTTGAAAATTTTAACATTCCTACAAATAATATAACTAGTGTCAAAGTTGTAAAGATACAATGGCTCACAACATATAGCCACAAATGCAAAAAATAATCTAGCCATGGTATTGTAACAAAATGAACTTTATATATTGATTGGCAAGACATATTATTCGCATCACCAATAGTACAAGCAAGAACAAATACCATCTTCAAAGTGATGAAAGTGATTAACATCCTTACCATGACTATTTTCCCAACTATCTTGAGATGATCTTTGTGGAGGTGTGGTCATCTTCACAAACTTGCAATTTTTTTCTTATTTTGAAAGGAGTACCAACAACTATATTGATGAGCCCAAATGCAATTTCACCAATTTCTTGCTATGGTGACACAAATGAAACATTTGTTCTTCTTCTTCCACATCATGCAAAAAAAATTTTGTACAAGGCACGTGTACCTTGTTTCATGGATGCAAGGCACGTGTACCTTGTTTCATGGATGAAACTCAATAATCTTTGCAATTTTGCATGAATTTTAGTCATCTAGGGATGGTTTTAATCCCCTATCACAAATGTATGCACATCATTATTCATTTCAATCTTGGTGCAAAGTGGTTGTTTTTTCACACCTTTCTTCGTTGTTCAACACTCTCACAAGGAAGCCTATTGCTAGCAACACATAACCAACAACATTGTCAACTCCATTTCAAAAATTCCTTTGACAATGCATTTTGCCATTTCCACACCACAAATTTTGCTAGTGTTAAACAAAGCCATCCATGTAGCCACATGTGATTTATAAGGTGTTTGTTAAAATATGATTTTGGCCAATGAAATCATTTCATTTGGTGCTAGGGTTGTCACAATGTCTAGGTGTTCATCACAACATGACAAACACATCTGGATGCAAACACACCCTTGTGTCATGTCATTATAGGGTTAGTTTAAGTCAACTTAGGTCAAAGGCACTCCAAGGTTGCATGCAATAGGCTTATGGGTGTTTGAACTAGACCGATTTCAATCAATGTAAACCTTGTGGTGACCAAAATATTTTAGTCACCAAGCTTGCGGTGATTGAAAAATTTTGGTTGCTAACCTTGTGGCGACCAAATTTTTTTCGTTCATCAATCCTATAATAAAAAAATTCAATCACCACATGATTGGCTATGGAATGCTTTCGGTCGCCAAGCATACAACAATTGATAAATTTTGGGCACCAACATTGTTGGTAGTTGAAAGTGTTCTATTACAACATGAATGGTGATTGAAAGCATTCCATTGCCAATCATGTGGCGACTAATTTTATTTTTTTTGTTGTTGCATGTTTCTAGATCTTGGTCATCCAATTGACCGTGCATTGATCAAGCCACCATTGATTTGGCAATGGAATTTGGTTATGCCTAATAATAAAATGTAGACCTTGCATGCCAATATTCACTTTATGTTTTGAGGTGTGTGGGCCTTGCTTTATTTAACACCAACCATTGCCATATACCTTGGGAGGGAGGAGTGAAACCTTTATGGGTGTTTGAATTTCAGATTGTCATATTGTATTTGCAATTGTTGTTGAATTTCAATTGTAGCTTTGAAGAGAGTCTAATTTTATTGTTGAATGCCTTAATTATATTAATCAAGTTTATTGTTCTTGTGTACAATGTTTTATCAATGGAGGGAAGGTGGAACGTGTGGAATCCATGGTATTTGTTACCAGAGGACAAGTTAGGGAAGGTGGAATGCAAGTTTTACTACAATGTTATTTCATATTGCAAGGATAGAATGTTCTTCCATTTTGGTTATCGATATGATGGCAATGGGTGAGTTGGAGTTACAATGTGTTCAAAGGCACATCCACGGGTGAAAGCCCTATTTGCCCAATGTGATGGACTTATCCCTCCACCATTAAATCACATGGAAATGCCAACCCATATCCTAGATGGGCGAATAGAGGACATGGCCATTGAAATGCTGAATCTTTATATGGAAAGAAAATCTATTTCAATGTTTCAAGTGGAAGGGTTCAAATTTTCACCCCCCTACAAACAACACAAAGGGTCATAAAAGATCAACAAATAATAACATTCAAACCTTTTGACATGTTTCATTACCTGAGGGATTAGATTCAACTAGGAAACAAGATTTGGACAAAAAGTAGGCAACTTTATTTTATGATGTGGTAAACATTCCCTTCAATGTTGTGCGACACCCAACGTTCATAGAAGTTGTGAAAACAACTTCCAAATCTCAAACCTATTACAAGCCCCCACCATACCATGGATTGCCAATCCAAAATGGATGTGTCCAAACAAGTAACCAAAAGGACGTGGAATTCAATTCACAAATATGGAGCAACCATTTGTTCTAATGGTTGGGATAAATGTTGCATGACATCCATTGTTGAACATAATGCTTGTTCAAGTCCAAGTGATGATGTATTCATAGGTTCCATTGATATAACTAGGGAGTGGAAGGATGCCCATTACATATGTAATATGTTGGTTGGATACATCGAAACCATTGGAGTTGACAACATTGCACAAATTTGTACAAACAATGTTTCAAACATGAGAAGTGTGGCTGACCTTCTAATTTTTCATTTTCCAAGTCTTTATTTTCAAGGTTATGTTTTTCATTGTGTGATCTTGCTATTGGAAAATTGGGGAATAACAACATGGGTGAAACAATTTGTGAAAAAGGCGAAAATTGTTTTTTTCATATGATAACACCATGCACCACTAGCAATCTTTCATCATTATAAAATCAACCTAATGTTAATAAACCCCATTGAAACACAATTTGCAACCAACTTTTTTAATGGTTGAAAAGTAGAGGTTGTTCAAACTTACCATTGAACAAATTGTTGTTGATCCTAATTAGACAACTTTTGTCAACGCATTGCGTGGTAGCCATTATTAGAAGTTACCCACCAAGGCAAAAGTTGTTTGAACTAATGTAAAGAGGGATGAGTTTTGGGATACTTGTGCTAAATTTCAACTACTAAATTTTTTGGATGCCCTTAGTTTTTGGGGTACCCCTAATTTAACCTATATTATAAGGAACTTCACATTTTCATTTATCCTCACTTTCTTTTCAACATGTATGATTCTAGTTGTTTTGTACAATTGATGCACAACATTTTAAAGAAAGGGGGGAAGGGACTTCATGCATTACTTTTTGTTATTTTTGTGATTTTAATTTTTTTCACAAAATGAAATATGTCAAACAATCAAATTAAAAGAAAGATAATTGAACATGCTCACAAATGGGATGACCACACCATCCTGACTTGGGACTAGGAAGGGGCACATGTCATATATTTCCTAAACCAAAAAGAAAGCAAATATGATGTGAATATTTTTCAATTACCAAAGCATTTATTGTACAAGGACATACAATTGACATTATGTGTCAAAATTGAAAATGTAATGGACATGGATAATGTGTTCATAGCTTGGGATCACAATGGCATAAGTGTCAAATATCTTCCATGTGTGTTCAAAAGAGTCTATATTTTAAATGTATCAATTTTTTTTGAGGACTTGTTGTCCAAGGACATCCCAACAAAGTTTCATGTTTATGACACACATGACTATTTTGACAAAATATGACATTTGTTAATTTTTAATTGAATTCATGAAAAAAAATAACAAATGTTTTTGCCAATAGAAGCTTTGTTTAAAAACTATTGGAAATACCATTTTGATAATGTATTATTAGGGTTTAATATATTGATAGATATTGCAATTGATTAAGTTCAAGTTAATTAATTAAATTCTTAATTATTATTTTTCATTCTTTTATTATTATAATAATTATAGTTAAGCATTCCTTTCTTTTAACCCCTACTACAAATATGTGTTACAAAATTGCATCAAATTTAACTCCCAATAAGGAAACATTGTTTTCCATTTTTCCATTTGTTTCCAACATGTTCACTTCAAATTCCCAATGGGTTCCCATCAAGTTTCCAATATGTTCTTTAGGTTCTTGGAATGTGTTCCCAATAACAACTTGTTTTAATCCCATATGTTTTCCCCAAAGTCCTCTCCTTTTCACCTATATAGGTGCGCCAAATGGGGAGGCACTCCATCTTTCCATAGAATCTTCTATTTTGGGGGGCCTCCATAGTTTGCGATGGGCCACTCAAATTGGTTCATTACAAAAAAAAACAAAATTAAACGTGTGAAACACCCCCAACTAATTAATATGAAACAAAATAAGTACCCTTGATGTTATAAAAGGGGATCACACATGCCGATTGAAAGGGTTTTGGTCACCATTAGGGGGGAAAACAAATAAGGAAAAAACAACAGGGGGAGGGGAAGGGGAGGATCGCACTACATGGCAACCGAAAATGTTTCGATTACCATCAAGTGGAATCAAAAGAGGAGGGGAAAGAAATTGTGGCGATCGAAAGGTTTTCTGTCGCCATATGTGTGTGGCGACTAAAAGGTTTTTGGTCACCATGATCTAATGGGGGTGGTGACCAAATTTGGTTACCACCAAATGGAATTGAAAGAAGAGGGGAAATAAATTATGGTGATTAAAAGGTTTTCAGTCACCACAAGGGCATGGTGATCAAACGGTTATCAGTCACCATAGTCTAATGGTAATGACGACCAAATTAAGTTGCCATCCAACAACAATGATTAAATTTGGTTGCCATTAGACAACCCTTATGATTTCAATCATTGTGGATGGATCAAATCCATTTTTGGTTGCCATCTAAGAAACGTCAAACTATAACTAAATTTTTTCTCAATCGTTCTATGGTAACCAATTTTTTAAAAAGTCTTTGGGGGTATATGAGTTCTAAAATGAAACTCTTGATTCATTTTTGAACACTTATGTTTGAATTTGGGTTTTGTATGTTTGGTTGCCCATTTACAACCATTGTGTGGAACCTTGGGTGAGTTGAGGTGATCAAGTCTTTGGTGAAAGGTGACATTTTTCACATTTTGCAAAAATTTTGGAACACATTAAACCTTGAGTTTTCAAGATTTTAATTGCTATTAACAATTAATGTTTGACTTTTCAAAAATTGGATTAACAACCATCAAGCAAGCCTTTTAACCAAAAATTACTAAAACAAGTTATCTCACACATCATTTGGTACCGATCCCCTTAAATTTTTGAGCAACTGACATTCAACCATGCACAAGTGAAAGGTTGTAGAAATTTCCAACCGGGAAAACATTTGATTGACACAATCCCAAAAGCCTCAAATGCTTGAGGACAATGACCTTAAATGAATCGTCACATGACCATTTTAAGAAATTATCATGACATTATTCATGGAACACAAAATGGCATACCTTGATGGTGTTTTTGTGAGCAAACAAAAAATTAGCTTGAAGAAGTATAAGCAAATCATGGAACATAAGTTTTTCGTTGAATTAGATGGTTCCTCGCAATACACTAAGCTTAAAATTTTTGAAGGGTTTTCAGAATGGTTTGAATGCAAAATTTATGATCTAGCCACAAACTTATTGCAATGGTTTGATGTCGTTTATCTACAAAAGGACAAGGCATGGACCACAAAGGTGGCGAATTTGTGGGAGAAAATTTCATGGTGGGTCAAATTCTCAAAGAATCGATTGAAAAAGAAGGCGAAACTTACACCATGGATGGAAGAAGGTGCTCGAAACCTTTTGGCCCAAATTTGAAGCTGTGATATATTATGGATTCCTAGCACAACAAATGTGTTCCCATTGTTGGGTGGAGACAATTAGGGTGGTTATGGTGTGGTGCGCAAGGTGCAAATCGAAATATTTGATGACATCCCAAACACAATTGAGTTGGCAAGGAAGAGTACACCCAAGATGGATGATAAATGGGAAAAGTGTAAACAATGCACTACTAGAAATTTGGCATTTTGCAACTGTCTTATGCAGCTAGTTTTCAGTTGCATGCAACACATGCAACTGGAAATTCGCCCAGTTGCCTAAAACAAGTTGCATGAAAATTGCAGTTGCATGCGACAGTCATATAATACAAGTACATACGGTTGGGTTATATGGTTTCATCCACCCATACTTTATACTAGCAGTTGGTCGTGCGACTGCATGTAACTATAGGGGTTGCATTCACACTGCATTACATGTTAATTAACTAACCCAATTGTATGCGAACACGTGTACCTTTATTTTGTAATTAAATATTTAGTTTTAAGAATTACTTTGATTAATCTAGACCGTCCAAGTTGTAGCCGTTGGGGTGTGGACACGTGTTGGGTTTAAGGCTATGTCATTGTACACGTGGCACATATTAGGGTTAGGGTTATAGGGTTTAATTATCAGGATCATGCCATGTGGCAACCTAGTGACCGCACAATGTAGTTGCAAATGCAACTAATATTTTGAGAGTTTGAATC
>Ga0116227_10001802_pt1 | contig 48594 bp, 35 predicted proteins | sample S1TSphgellanicum_FD_89693 | JGI IMG/M metagenome (GOLD analysis project Ga0116227, IMG submission 89693) | Host-associated microbial communities from peat moss isolated from Minnesota, USA - S1T2_Fb - Sphagnum magellanicum MG | ecosystem: Host-associated > Plants > Peat moss > Unclassified... | reverse complement strand
GTGGCATGGCCGCGTGACCACCATGCTTCCTTGTCGCTGCGGGTGCGCACGATGGGGTTGTGCGGACAGTTCTCCCAAGGGCCCAACACGGATTTGGAACGCGCCACGATCACCATATGGCTCGTCGCCGGGCCCGAGGTGCCGCCCACTGCCGAGACCAGATAGAACCACGCCCCGCGCCGGAACAGCTTGGGCCCTTCCAGCGAATAGCCCTCGGTCACCCAGTCATCGGGATAGCGCCAGCCATCATAGGCCTTTTCGACCGGCCCTTCGGTGGAGAGGCCATCCGCGCTCAGCCGCACGCGGTTGATGCCGGAGAGAAAGAGGTAGCGGTGCCCATCCTCGCCCACCACATGGCCGGGGTCGATCAGCCCGCCGATCTTCATATCGATGGGCTCGCTCCACGGGCCTGCCATGCTGTCGGCGTGGATGACATAGATGTTGGCGAAGCTGGCCAGCCCGTTCGACCACGGCGCCTTCATGAAGGGAATGTAGATGTAATACCGCCCATTGTGCTTGGCGATATCGACCGCAAACACCGTGCCCAGAGGCCTGGGCAGCGCCGATTCGATCGGCTGCCAGTTCACCAGATCACGCGAATGCCAGATGATGAGGCCCGGCGCCGCATCGAAGCTGGAATGGGTCATGTAGTAATCGTCGCCATCCTTCAACACGGACGGGTCGGCATAGTCGCCCGCCATGACCGGGTTGCGATACCAGCCATTGCCGAGGTCGGCGCGGCGCTCGCCCTCCGGCCCGGTGCCCCATTGCGGCCCTGATTTCGGGGCCGGTTTGGCCGTCGCGGCCTGCGCCATGGGAGGCAGCGTGCCCGATATCAGAGTGGCCCCGAAGGTGGTGAGCGCGCGGCGGCGGCTGGGCATGATCGTCTCCCGAATTTTCTAGAACAATAATTCTAGATAGATCGTGTGACAGCGCAAGCCGCATCATCGCCATACCTTCGCGATGATGCGGCTTTTTGGTGCTGGTCAGTTCGCGACGTCTTCCCGCCTCAGCTTCATCAACCGGCGGCGGGCCCGCACAGCGGCGGCATCCACACTGAGCACCACCGGCTTCAGATCCCAGAAGGCCTCGCCCTCGGCGCCTTCGCCGATGGTCTGCTGGATGGCGGCGAGCATCGGCAGATCCTCCATCTCGAAGACCTGCCGTGTCATCGCCTCGGCCTCTTCGCCGGGCTGGCGGGTGTAGAAGTAATGGGTGGTCGAAGCACTCTCGGGCGTCAGAATATGCGGGTTGACGAAAGGCGGCATGGGCGCGGCATCGCGCGGCTCGCCCGCCAGCGTGAAGCCGACCTCCAGCAGCATCGAGGCCGGGGCATGCCAGCGCATATCGAGCCATTCATCCACCCGCGCATCAGGCGGCAGATCCTTCAGCCACGCCGGGCGCGGCGTGTTGTGGAAGGTCCATTTCGACCAGATTGCGCCATCCTCATCCTCCTGCGCGCGATGCGTGCCGCTCAGAAATTTGCCCTCCATGCGGAAGCTCTCCTCATGGATGAATTCGGTGTGGGAGAGGTCCATCAGATTGTCGGTGATGATCTCGTAATGGGCCGGGAACAGCATATGGCCGTGGACCATCGGCTGATCGACCTCGATGGCCGAGAAGTCTGGGATCAGCGCCGGGTCAGCCCTGTCGGCATCGCCCGGCCAGAACCAGATCGCGCGGTGGCGGGCGACCACCGGCGGGGCCTCCACCCGCGCATGAGGCGGGATACGCTCCGAGAAGGGGTTGTGCAGGCAGGTGCCCTGAGCGGAAAACGCTAGCCCGTGATAGGGGCAGGCAATGCTGTCGCCCTTGCGCTTGCCCTGACTGAGCGTGGCAAAGCGATGCGGGCAGCGGTTGTGCAGCATGGCGTAACCGCCATCCTGCTGGCGGTAGAGCAGCCAGTCCCGGCCCAGCAGGCGGCGCTCCAGCAGCGCCTCGCCCGCGATCTCCTCTTCCCAGGCAGCCATATACCAGATGTTGCGCAGATAGCTCATCAGACCGTCCTCGATTGTATCGTGGCGGCGGTGATGCACAAAAGAGAGGCAAACGCGCTGCATCCCCCTTGCGCGTCCGCTCCACGGATCGCCAATGGGGCCTGCAGCATGACGCCGCAGCATTGCGGCGCCTTCCCAAGCCGTATCTCCGGCTACCAGGCATGCCTGCTTGCACAGGCATGCCTAGATTAGATCATGCCGACGGGCCGGTCAATCAGGCCGGCAAAGCATTGGGCAGAGCATTGGCTCGCGCAATATCGCCCAGCACCTTGGCAGAGGGCTTGGGCGTGCGGACGAAGGTCTTGCGGTCCAGCGTATGGAGGCCGAATTGCGGCTTGTAGCCGAAGACCCACTCGAAATTGTCGATCAGCGACCAGTGCATATAGCCCAGCACCGGCACGCCATCGTCCATGGCGCGCTTCAGCTCGGCCAGCGCGGCGGGGATCAGGCGGACGCGCTTGGTGTCATCGGCAGAGTTCAGCCCGTGCTCGGTTACGATCACCGGCACGCCGCTCACCTCATGGGCATAGCGCACCGCGCCCGCCAGCGAGGGCGGATAGATCTCCGAACCCGCATCATTCAGTTCCGCACCCTTGGGCGCGGGCAGACGGCCCTTATCGGTCCAGATCGAGCGCTCGTAATTCTGCACGCCGACGAAATCATTGCCGCGCGCCGCCTCCAGCCAGGGGCGATAGAGCCTGGTGCGCATGGCATCGCGCAGGCTGTTCTTGCCCGCTGCCTGATCATCGATGATGGCCAGGCTGACGCCCACCGGCAGATCGGGGCGTATCGATTTGATCGCCTCGCGCCCGGCCTTGTGGCCCGCCAGCAACCCGGCCTGCACCACCTGCGGGTCGGCAACATAGAGCGGATTGCCCGGCAGGAAGCGCGCCACGCCATGCTCGCGCGCGGCGGCCTCCTGCATCTGGCGGTCGGCATCGAGCAGGCGCTTGCCGATATCGCCGGGCAGCACGATATCGAGCAAGCCGCTCAGATTGGGTTCGTTGAGCGTGGTGGCATAGCCGATATCCCCGGCCAGATACCGCGCAGCATGCTCGCAATAACGCGCGAAGAGCGAGGGCGCTTCGGGGTTGGCCCAGCCACCCTGCGCGGCAAACCAGACGGGCGTCGAGAAATGGTTGAAGGTGACCAGCGGGGTCAGGCCACGCTCGGGGCAGCCCGCAATCATCGCCTTGTAATGCTCCAGCATGGCGATGGAAAACTCGCCCTTGGCCGGTTCGATCCGCGCCCATTCAAGGCTGAAACGATAGGAATTCAGCCCCATAGCCTTCACCAGATCGAGATCGGTGCGCCACAGCATAAAGCTGTTCGCCGCATCACCCGAGGGCTCGGCATAGACCGTGGGATGGGCATGCTCCATCGCCCAGACGCAGCTGTTGGTGTTGTTGCCCTCGACCTGATGCGCGGCGGTGGCAGCGCCCCACAGAAAGCCTTGCGGAAAACGCGGATTGGCACCCCGCGCCGCCGCCCGCAACGGAGAGGCCGCCATACCGGCCAGCCCTGTGGCCGCGGCGGTCAGAACGGTGCGGCGGTCGATCATTGTGCTCTCTCCCTCACGATCGCTGATGCGATGAATGCCCACGATCTTTAGAATATAAATTCTGATTTGGAAACATCCCAGGGCGCGGCCTTGCATGCGGAAGGAGGATTGCCGCTCCGGCGACGCAGCTTTGTGCGCGCCATTCACCCTTTCCTAACCCTGTTTGGCGCATGGGGGAGATCACGTATCGGGGGGCGGTTCGGGTGCCACAAGCTATCCTGTCAGAACGCGCAGAGCCCGCCCCCTTCTCCATGCGCGCGGGGCGGCTGCCGCTTTGGCTGGCCGCTGTCATCCTGATCGCGGGCCACAGCATGGTGCCGTTTCTGGCGGGCGGTGTTGCACCGCTGGTCTCGCTCGGCTGTCTGGTCACGCTGGCCCTGATCACCGCGACGGCCTGCCACAAGCGTTCCGCCATCAGCGATGTTCAGGGCTGGAGCATGCTGGCCCTCGCCCTGTGCATCTGGGCGGGCGGCATGGCGGCCAATGCGCTGATGCATCTGTCGCTCGGCCATTATCAGGGCGATGCCAGCGTCTGCCTGATGTTCTTCGTGATCTATGACGTGCCGATCATCTTCGCCACCTCCAGCCCGGAGAATGAAAGCCTGCCGGTGCGCATCGTCGATGCCTTGCTGGCCAGCGTGCTGGGGCTGCTGTTCTTCGCGCATATCTTCTCGCTCTCGACGCTGGCAGGCGCCAACCCCGAGGATGCCGAACTGCTCACCCGCATGTTCGACATCGAGAATGCGCTGGTCGCCCTGTTCGCATTGATGCGCTTTGCCACCAGCCACACCCGTTCCAATCGGGATTTCTTCGGCATTCTGCTCGTCTATGGCGTGATCTATATGCTGTGCACCGCCTATATGGACCACTGGCAGAAGGATGCCGATTACGGCACGCCCTACGATCTGGTGATCGACCTGCCCTTTATGCTGCTGATCGCCATGGTGTCGCGCCCGCTGGCCAAGGGGAACGGCAAGAGCCGGAACCCGGTGCGGCGCGAGCGCCTTGCTCAGGCCATCAGCCCGCTGATGCTGCCCGCCATGCTGCTGGTCGTGGCCGCGACGATGCTGCGCACCCACCCGGTCTGGGCGGTGACAGGCTTTGGCGCGGCGACCATCGTCTATGGCCTGCGCAATGTGCTGACTCACTTACGCAATCTGGAGGAGCGCGACCGGCTGGAACGCCTCGCGCGCATCGATGATCTGACCGGCCTGCCCAACCGCCGCAATTTCGACGCGACCTTGCAGAGCGAATGGGCCCGCGCCCGGCGGTGCGGCCACAGCCTGTCGCTGCTGATGATCGACATCGACCATTTCAAGCTGCTCAACGACCATCTCGGCCACCCCGAGGGCGACAAGCGGCTGCGCGATGTGGCCGCCGCCCTTGCCGCTTGCGCATCGCGTGAGGGCGATATGGTCGCGCGCTATGGCGGCGAGGAGTTCGTGGTGATCCTTCCTGCCACCACCGCCGCGCAGGCCTGGCACATCGCCGAGCGCATGCGCACCAGCGTTTACGATCTTGCTCTGCCGACACCGGCGCCGGGCGGGAAGGTGAGCATCAGCATCGGCGTCAGTTCAAGCGATGCCGGCAACAGCGATCCACAGATGCTGCTGGCCGATGCCGATGCCGCGCTTTACGAGGCCAAGCGTGGTGGCCGCAATGCGGTGCATCTTCCGCTGGCGGCATAAGGCGACGAAAAACAGCGATCTATCGCGATATGCTGAGACCGGGTATCCGATTCTCCGCAACCAGATCGGCACCTCTCGCCCTCCGTCAGCAGCATTTTGTCATTCGATTGCACCCCTCACCCCGGCTCATGCACGGCTCGTCCATCAGTGCCCCCGCTGGCGAAATTAACTGCCTAGTACCTCTCGGACAGCTTTGATGCCGCATCGGCGTCGCTTCCTTTCTGGTCGTCTTTTCGGCCCTGTCCGTCATGTGCCGGGTGCGTCTATCGCGCCCGCTTCCGGCGGCAACGGAGACATACATGTCCGAAATCCATGCGCTGCGCGCATCCCAAATCCATGCGCTGCGCGCATCCCGGAGTCACGCCTTGCACGCGCATTTCGGCTGGTTCAAACGCCGCCACGAAGTCACCATCAGCGACGTCACCGTCATTGACCGTCCCACCCTCAACCGCGCCGTCGCCGCGGCCGCGCTCGGCAATGCGATGGAGTGGTTCGACTTTGGCGTTTACGGCTATCTGGCGGTCACGCTGGGGCAGGTTTTCTTCCCTGGCGACAAACCCGCCGTGCAGTTGATCGCCGCGCTCGCCGCCTTCACCGCCGCTTTCCTCGTGCGCCCGCTGGGCGGCATCGTGCTGGGGCCCTTGGGGGACCGCTATGGCCGCCACAAGGTGCTGGCCATGACCATGGTGATGATGGCCATCGGCACCTTTTCCATCGGCCTGATCCCCTCCTATGCGCAGATCGGCATGGCCGCCCCGGCGCTGCTGCTGTGCGCCCGTCTGGTGCAGGGCTTTTCGACCGGCGGCGAATATGGCGGCGCGGCGACCTTCGTGGCCGAATATTCCACCGACCGCCGCCGTGGCCTGATGGGCAGCTGGCTGGAGTTCGGCACCTTTGGCGGCTATATCGCCGGTGCCGCGCTGGTCACCGGCCTGCAGATGTCGCTGGGGTCGCAGGCCATGCTGGCATGGGGCTGGCGCATTCCCTTTCTGATCGCCGGGCCGCTGGGCCTGCTGGGCCTCTATATGCGCATGAAGCTGGAGGAAACGCCCGCTTTCAAGGCCTTTAGCGAAGAATCCGAAAACCGTGAAACCGTCCGCCTGCGCGATATGATCAGCGCCCATTGGCGCCAGCTGGTCAAATGCGTGGCGCTGGTGATGGTGTTCAACGTCACCGATTATATGCTGCTGACCTATATGCCCAATTATCTCAGCGTCACGCTGGGCTATGCCGAGAGCAAGGGGCTGCTGCTCATCATTCTGGTGATGCTGGTGCTGATGCCGCTCAATGTGCTGGGCGGGGTGTTCGCCGACAGGCTGGGCCGCCGCCCGATGGTAATCGGCGCCTGCGCCGCGCTGATCCTGCTGGCCATTCCCTGCATGATGCTGATCGGCACCGGCAATGATGCGCTGATCTTTCTGGGGCTGATGGTGCTGGGCATCACGCTGGTCTGCTTGACCAGCACCATGCCCTCCACCCTTCCGGCGCTGTTCTACACGCCGGTGCGCTACAGCGCGCTGTCGATCGCTTTCAACGTCTCGGTCTCGCTGTTTGGCGGCACGACGCCGCTGGTCACCGCCTGGTTGGTGGAAAAGACCGGCGATCCGCTGATGCCTGCCTATTATATGATGGGCGCGGCGCTGATCGGTCTGGGCGCGATGCTGACGGTGAAGGAAACGGCGGGCATGCCCCTGCGCGGTTCGCCCCCGGCGGTGGAAAGTAGCGCCGAGGCCCGCCAACTGCTGGCCGAGGGCCATCCGGTGACCGTCGACCGCGCTTTGCCCGATATCACCCTGCCGCCGATGCCCGTCGACGTCCCCTCACCGCTGCGCGCCCGCCTAACGCCCTCCGGCCAGATCCACGGTGAAGCCGCCCACCAGCGGCTCGCCATTGGTGCGCAGCAGGCTGCCCGGTCCTTCGGGCGGCCATTTGCTGGGGCGCTCGCGCACATCCGACAGGATGGCGACCGTGCCAGGCGCGCGGGGATCGAGGCTGATATAGCCCGCATGCTCCACGCGCGGACCGGTGCCGTCGCTGCCGAGCAGATCGGCCCAGCGCGCCTGCTTCATGCCGGGCGCCTCGCCTTCCGGAGGCCCTTGGGTCCAAACCCCCAGTTGCGCCGCCGCGCTTTCATTGGGCCAGTTGTCGAGCGGCCCCAACCCCAGCCAGTGCAGCTTCGCCAGCGGAGCCGCCATAGTGGCGCGCATGCCGACAAAGGGCAGATAGGGCGCCTCCACTTTGGGGCGCACCGTATAATCGACATGCAGCACGCCATCGCCCGAGATGCGATAGGTATAGTCGATCTGGAAGCTGTTGCGCTCATTCACGCGGTAATCGACGGTGGCACGCAGAAGCACGCCATCGGGCTGTTCCTCCACGCGCCAGTCTTTCACCTGCGCGGTATAGCGCTGCAAGTCAGGCCAGCCCGCCGCGCTGGGCGGCTTGTTGAGCAGCAGTTCGGTCGAATTGAGCTGCCGCCACACCGCCGGAACCATCGCCCCCAGCACCGCCTTGCCGCCCAGCGAGGCCGAGATCAGCAAGCCGCTCCGGGGATCGAAAGCATAGCTGGCCTGCCCCGCGCGAACGGTCACACCCTCCCCCCGCTCCACGCTCACCGCTGTGGAAGGGCTCGCAGCAGCCTCCGCCCCGGCATACGTCAGCTCCACCGAACGCGCGGTGATCTCCGACCCATCCGGACGGCGGAAGCTGAGTTGAAGGATATAGGTCTTGCCCGGCAGCACCCGCGCCAGCTTGTCGAGCGGCACATCGAGCAGCGCCTCGGCATGCGGCTGGCCGGAGACGTGGGTCTCTCCCGAGGCCAACTGCCGGTCATCCTCCATCAGCGCCCAGCCGATGGAGACAGTGTTGAGATCGGCGAAATCATACTCATTGCGGATCGGGATCTTCACCCCTGCCTGCCCCGGCGTGAATGCCATCGCCTCCACCGTAGGGAAGACCGGCGCATAGACCGCCTTGGTCTCCCAATAGTCGCGGGTCGGGCGGCGATAGGCATCGGTGATGCCGTCGAAACCGTCGGGGATCAGCTTGAAGGCTGTGCCCATCGTCCCATCCGGCTTGCGCTCGCGCACCGAGAGGCCCTGATCGGCCCACATCCACACCGCGCCGCCCACCCCGTTGGGCTGACGGGTCAGCGCCTTCCAGCGGGTGCCGTGATCGCCGAAACCGTCATTGCCATAGGCATGCGAAAATTCGGTGGCCAGCACCGGGCGCGAAACACGCCCCGCCAGTTGCTCCATCTGGGCGCCGGTCAGATAATGCGGGGCGATGATGTCGATTTCGGGCGGCAGCCAGTCCTCGGCGCGCCACGGCATCAGCACCGGCCGCGTGGGATCGAGCGCCTTGACCGTGCGGATCGCCGCCATATGCAGCGATGTCAGCGGGTCTTCATTGCCGATCGACCAGATCACCACGGCGGGGTGATTGATGTCGCGCGCCACCGTCTCATAGGAGCGCAGCATCGTGGCGCCGGTAAAGCCGGGGTCCTCGAGGTGGTTGCCGCCCTCGCCCATCGGCACCTCGTCGCTGACATACATCCCCAGCTCGTCGCAGAGGTCCAGAAAGCCCTCCGCCGGGGGATAATGCGCGGCGCGGATGTAGTTGATGTTGGCCGCCTTCATCCCCTGAATGTCCTGCAGCCATTGCTCGCGGGTGGTGGCGCGGCCGGTGTCGGGGTATTCGTCATGACGGTTGACGCCGCGCAGCTTCACCGCCTGCCCGTTGATACGGAACACGCCGCCCGCCGTGGAAATTTCCCTCAGCCCCACCTTCAGGCTGCGGTTGTGGCTGACCTGCGTGCCCTCCAGCATCTCGACGTTCAGGCGGTAGAGGTTGGGCGTCTCCGCATTCCATGCCAGCGGATGGTCGAGATGCAGGGTCAGTGCCGTCTCGCGCCCGGTGCCGAAATGCGAGGGGACGGTGATCTCCTGCCCGCCCACCCGGCGGCCTTGGGCATCGCTCAGCGTCACGCGCAAGGTGTAGGGCTGCGTGCCCTGATTGGGGACATTGCCGGGCGCGATCTGCTTGTGGCGATCCCCCACCATGATCCGCACCGAAAGGTCGGCATCGCGATACGTGCTGTCGAAATGGGTTTGCGTTTCCACCCGGTCGATCCAGCGGCTTGGCGGGGTCTGCTCCAGCCAGACGGGGCGATAGATGCCGGGCAAAGTCCAGTCGTCATTGGTGTCGAAGAGATAATCGTGCTGGATCTGGCGCACCCGCACCGCCAGCACATTCTCGCCCGGTTTCAGCGCATCGGAGACGTCCAGCACATAGGGCGTGTAGCCGCTGTCATGCCGCCCCATCGCCCGCCCGTTGAGCCAAACCTCCGCCGAGGACCAGACGCCGTCGAAATGCAGCAGGATGCGCTGGCCTTGCCAACCGGCAGGCAGGGAGAAGGTTTTGAGGTAAAAACCTTCTCCCGCCGTCTCGCCGGGCTTGAATGGCTTGTAATGGGCGGGTTCATAACCCAGCAGCGACCAGTTCGACGGCACGGGAATGGTGTCGAAGCGCGCGGGATCGAAACCAGGGTGGGCGAAATCCTCCAGCGCCTTGGCCGCCGCCTCATCGCGCGCGATGGCAAAGCGCCATGGACCGGAAAGATCGAGGCGCGGTTGGTTGTCCGACGCCGATGCCACCTGAACCGCTTCCTTGGCCAAGGCCGGAAGAGGCAACACCATACTCGCCAGCAGCATGGCCAAAACCCCGCGCCCCATCCGTGATCGCATCGCGCCTGCCCTGTCAGTAATTGGAAGGATCGTTGGCCTGAACGCCCTTGGGGTCGCTGCGCGCATAGGTGCCGCTGCCCGCGGGCGCAGGCGGCGGCAGGCCGATCTTGGGGCGCGGTTTGAAGTCACGGTAGGCGGGCACATGGTTGCCCGCCTCTAGCCCGGCATTGCCCATCATCGCCTGCGCCGCTGCCGGCCAGGCGTTGTTGATGACGAGGTGATCGTCCTCGATGATGTTGTTCATATACTCGTTCCAGATGCCGCCGACGGTGGTGGCATCATGCCAGTTGCCCTTGGCCGTGTTGTTGATCGAGGTGCGCAAGGGCAGCGCCGAACGCGCGGTGTTGACGTTGAGCCATTGCCGCACCGGTCCCTCCACCACATTGTTGCGCACCATAAAGCCGCGCGATCCCTCATCGAGGTAGAGCGCCACACGGTGACCAATGTCGAAGACATGGTTCTCGGCGATGACGCAATCCGGGCAGGCCGAGAGGTTGTAGATCGCCCCGCCATCGTCGGCGATCTGCTTGACCTTATAGACGCGGTTGTAGGCCACCATCACATCGTGGCGGATGGTCGGCGTTTCCCACAGCGGGTTCATCCCAGCATCATAACCCCTGAAATTCGCGAGATAATTCGCATTGCCCCCGCGATCGACATAGCCCCAGCCATAACCGACATCGATGGCGTCATAGGGCGCATCGGAAATGTCGTTGTGGATGATGATCGCCCCGTCGAAATAGGTCGCCAATACGCTGGCGGTGTCGCTGAAATCCTTGCCGGTGCTCTGGATCAGATTGCTCTGGATCAGCAATTGCCGGTTGGTCAGGCGCGGGTCGGAGGGGTGATGCGCATCGGGCAGCACGCCGCCCGCCGCAATCGCCCCGGCGGACAGATCGGCGAAGAGATTGTCGCGCACCACCACATCGGCGGTGGCCAGGCCCACACCGGCCAGATTGGCGTTGGCATCATTGCCGATGCCCAGCGCATATTGTCCCAGATGGGCAAAGACATTGCCCTCCACCAGCACATGCTGCGCAGCGGAAATCTGCACCGCCGATGGCATCTGGTGCCAGGTGTTGCGCACCGTTTCAAAGGCCGCGCAGCCCATCGAGCAGGAGGTCAGCGCGTCCGCCGGGAAGGTTTTCGCCTGCCCGGTCAGGAAGGCGCCGCTCTGCTGGTTGGCATAGCCCTCGGGGCCGGAGGGGCCGGTCCAGCTCGTATAGGAAAACTGCAGGCCCTTGATGGTCAGATCATGGATCGGCGCCTGAGGGGTGCCCGCAATGCTGACCAGCAGCGGCAGGCGCGGCAGTTGCACATCGGCCTGCGCCAGATCGACACCGGCGGCGGGCTTGTAGTAAATCCGCCCGGCATCGGCATCGAGATACCATTCGTTCTCGGCATCGAGGAAGGCCAGCGCATTGGTCAGAAAGAGATGCGCCTGATCGGGGTGGAAGGGGTTCTGCACCGTGTCCCAGCCCCAGAGATTGTTGTTCCAGGCGGGCTGGCGCATCTCCAGCGACGCGCCGTTCACGCGCTCGACCGGGGCGTAGCGATGGGTGAAGAAGCCGGTCGCCTCGATCTCCAGCCGGTGTTCGGCGGCGGCTTTGGCGAGGATTTTGGCAGCCTCCCCGCTCAGCGTGATGCCATGCGCGGTAAAGCTGGCATCGCTGCGGGCGATTTCAGTGCGGGCGCGGCGCGCCTCATGGCCGTTGACCCAGAGCTGGCGCGCGATCACCCCCTTGGGCGCATCGGCGACATAGATGTTGCGCTCCCGGTCAAACAGCGTCCAGCCGGTGACGGCCACACCGCTGGTGATGAGCGGGCGGGCCTCCGGCGTGGCGCCCTGCCATGTCACCCTATGGCCGTTCTGCCCGCCATCCTTCGCGGTGAACACCAGCGGCGCCGCCAGAGCATAGGTGCCGCCCTGAATGTTCACCACCACATCCTGAGCCCCATTGACACCCCGCACCGCCGCCTGAGCGCGGGTCAGGCTGCGGAACGGCGCCTGTGCGCTGCCCGAGGCCTGATCGCTGCCGCCCGGCGCGACGAAAAACTCGACATGCGGGCGCTGAGGCGCGGCGAGCGAAGGGACCGCTACCATCAACAGCGCCGCGCTTGCCAAAAGCCCATGGATACGAAGAACCATTGCATCTCTCTCCCGAGCCGCGCCTTGGGGTCGGCGGCCTTGCCCCTTTGCCGAAAACCCCGGTTCAGCGAGGATTCGCATCTTAGATATCAGTTATAATTCTTGATATATCTATCACAATGGATCGCACAAGAAGGAAATCGCAAACGCGAGCAACGCGCAAGGCCTGCGCCTCACCGCCCTGTCAGATCAAATTCCGCGCGCAGCAGATCGTTATGCTCGCCAATCGCCGGAGCCGCCGCCTGTGCCTCGGGGCGGGCGCCATCGATGCGGATGGGGCTGCGGGTGGTGGTGACATCGACACCATCGCGCCTCACCCGCCCCAGCATCTCCAGACGCCGGAAAGCATCATGCGAGAGCAGCCCGGGCCAATCCATCACCGGCGCGCACCAGATATCATGGGGCCTGAGCAGAGCCAGCCAGTGGCCGGTGGTCTCGCTGGCCAGATGGCGGGCGATCATCAGCTTGATCGCCTCCCTTTGGGTGAAAGCGCTATCCGGCTCCTCGGCCAGCCGGGCCAGATCGGGTAGATCCAGCAGCGCCGCCAGCTTTGGCAGCGGCGTCATCGCCAGCGCCAGATGTCCGTCACGCGTGGCATAAACCCCATAGGGCGCCGCCAGATAAGCGTGAGCGCCATGGCTCGCATCGCGCTTCGGCAAGCGGCCATTGTCGTTGAGATGGGTGGTGAGAACCTCGAACTGGAAGTCGACGATCGCCTCCAGCAGGCTGGTTTCCACCCGCGCGCCCTGCCCGCTGATCCCGCGCCTCACCAGCGCCGCCAGAATGCCCTCGACCAGCGCATGGCCCGCCAGCATATCGGCCACGGCCAGCCCCACCGGCACCGGCCCATGCCCCTCACTGCCATTGAGCCACATCACGCCAGAGACCGCCTGCACCAGCAGATCCTGCCCCGGCAGCCCCGCCCATGGCCCCTCCTCGCCATAGCCCGAGATGGTGGCGTGGATCAGCCTTGGGTTGATCTGCCGCGCCGCCTGCCAGCCCACGCCGAGGCGGTCGGCCACGCCGGGGCGGAAATTCTGGATCACCACATCGGCGCGGGCCATCAACTGGTGCACCGCCGCCAGATCCTTGGGGTCTTTCAAATCGGCGGCAAAGCTCAGCTTGTCGCGGTTGATGGCGTGGAACAGGGTGGAATCCCCGCCCAGATCGGTGTCCGTCATATAGAGCGTGCGGCAGATGTCCCCGCCATCGGGGCGCTCGATCTTGATGACCCGCGCCCCCAGATCGCGCAACCGCAAGGCCGCCGAGGGGCCCGAGAGAAACTGCGCCATATCAAGCACCAGCAACCCTTCGAGCGGCATGGATGGGGGCGATGTCACAGGCTGACCTCGAACATGGCGTTGATGTCGCGGATGACGGTGGCCTCGCCCTCGCCTCTACGCAGCGCCTGATTGATCCGGCAGGAGGCCTCATGCTGGAACGCCATATAGCCGTCATGGCGCGGGCGCACCCATGCTGCATCCAGTGTGCGGCGAGTTGCGCGGTAGAAGTCGAGGACTGGCGCATTCACCGCTTCATCGCTCCATGCCCCGGCATGGCCCGGCTGCCCGCCCGCCTGCGCATAGAGACCCTTCTGCACCTCCGCCCCCGCGACCCATGATGCGAAAGCCGCCGCCTGCGCACCATGCGCGCCCAGTGCCGAAACGGCGATCCCCGTGCCCCCCAGCGACGATCCATGCGGACCCGCGGCATCCATCGCCGCCAGATCGGAGAAGGCCAGCCGCGTGGGCCGGAAACCCTCGCGCGCATAGCTGACATAGCCGAAGATGATCGGCGCCAGATCGATCCGCGCATCGGTGGCGGCCATCGCCTCCAGCACGGCGATGGGGTCCATCTCCAGACAGGCCGGATCGATCAGGCGATAGAGGTGCCCCAAGGTGCGCAACGCCACCTCGCCGCGCTCCAGCGCCAGCAACGGCGATCCACCCTCCCGAGGCACCCCGCCCTGCAGTCCATAAAGCGTAAACAGGCTGAGCACCGAATGCGGCGGCAGCAGCGGGCAAGCCACACGCCCCTGCTCCGCCAGAGCCAGCACCCCGTCCCATGTGGTCGGCGCCACCGGCAGACGTTCGGGCGCGCAAACCTGCACCTGCGCCGCCGCATCAATCGGCAAGGCCCAGATCTGCCCGCCCCAGCGATAGCTTTCCAGCGACTGGCCCAAAGCGCCCTGCGCCAGGGCCGCCACCTGCGCAGGGGCGAAAGGCAGCAGGCATTGCTCTGCCACCACCTGCCCGACATGGGGGTGATCGATGACGATCAGATCATACTCCCGCGCCAGTTGCTGCACCGGATAGGCCTCGAAATCCTGAAGCGAGCGGCGATCCCAGACCATCTCCACGCCAGTGCGTTGCTGCCACGCCCGCGACGCGGCCACCAGCGGATCGACCCCGCGCGGATGGTCCCATGTCATGCCCTTGAGATGCACATATGTCTCCCTTGGCGAGGAAGCGCGTTGACTCGCGCGCCGCTCTCTCATAGTTGATCTGATATATCTTCTATCACTTGTGATATACAAACAGAAATCTGTCCAGCCGGAAGCGGAACGTGTCTTATGCGTTTCCTTCGGGCATGATGATCGCCCCAGCGTGGAGACTTGAATGACCGACCTGTCCGGCAAGACCGCCCTCGTAACCGCCGCTGCCCAGGGCATTGGCCGCGCCTCTGTTGAAAAGCTGGCCGCCGCCGGGGCCCGCGTGATCGCCACCGATATCAATGAGGAGGCGCTCTGCGCCCTTGCCGGTCTCGCCCATGTCGAAACCCGCAAGCTCGATGTGCTCGACGATGCGGCGGTGACGGCGCTGGTGGCCGAGGTGGGCCGGATCGACATTCTGTTCAACTGCGCGGGGGTGGTGCATGGCGGCACCATTCTGGAGGCCAGCGAGGACGATCTCGATTTCGCCCAGGCGCTCAACGTCAAGGCGATGATCCGCACCATTCGCGCCGTGCTGCCCGGCATGGTGGAGCGCAAGGATGGCGCGATCATCAACATGTCCTCGGTTGCCTCGGCGGTGAAGGGCGTGCCCAACCGCTTCGTCTATTCGGTGACCAAATCGGCGGTGCTGGGGCTGACCAAATCGGTGGCCGCCGATTTCGTGGCGCATAACATCCGCTGCAACGCGATCTGCCCCGGCACGGTGGACACGCCCTCGCTTCAGGGGCGGCTGGGCGCGGGCGGAGATTACGATGCGACGCGGGCCAATTTCGTCGCGCGCCAGCCCATCGGCCGCTTCGGCAGCGCCGAGGAAATCGCCGATCTGGTGGTCTATCTGGCGGGCGCCGGTTACACCACCGGGCAGGCCATCGCCATCGATGGCGGCTGGACAATCTGACCTTCAGCGACAATCCTGATGGCCTGAACAAGCATGGAAGACCGCGTGACCGATACCCCAAAGCGCCCCACCCTCTATCTCACGCGGCGCCTGCCCGAAGCGGTGGAGGCGCGGCTTTCGGCGGATTATGAGGTCTGTCTGAACACGGAGGACCGCCCGCGCAGCCGCGCCGAACTGGCCGAAGCGTTGCGCAGCTTCGATGCGCTCTGCCCGACGATCACCGACAGGATCGATGCCGAACTGCTGGGCCAGTCCGACAATCGCGCGCGCCTGCTGGCCAATTTCGGCGCGGGGCTCGACCATATCGATCTGGTCGCCGCCAAAGCTGCCGGGATCGCGGTAACCAACACGCCCGACGCGCTGACCGATGCCACCGCCGACATCGCCATGCTGCTGATCATGATGGCCTGCCGCCGCGCGGGCGAAGGCGAGCGACAGTTGCGCGCCGGTCAGTGGCCCGGCTGGCACCCCACCCATCTGCTGGGCCAGACCTTGACCGGCAAGGTGCTGGGTCTGGTCGGTTTCGGGCGGATCGCGCGTGCCACGGGCAAACGCGCAGAGGCTTTCGGCATGCGGGTGCTGCATCACAGCCGCCGACCGTCGGGCGAGCCGGGGTATATCGCTTCGCTGGAGGAACTGGCGGCGCGGGCCGATATCCTTTCGCTCCATGTGCCGGGCGGGGCCGAGACGCGGCATCTGGTGGATGCCGATCTGCTGACGCGGATGAAGCCGACTGCGGTGCTGGTCAACACGGCGCGCGGGCCGGTTGTCGATGAGGCGGCGCTGGCGCGGGCGCTGCAAGCGGGCACCATCGCGGCGGCGGGGCTCGATGTCTATGAGCGCGAGCCGGTGGTTCATCCCGATCTGCTGGCTTGCGAGAATGCCGTGCTGCTGCCGCATCTGGGCAGCGCGACGATCGAGACCCGCACCGCCATGGGCATGCAGGCGGCGGACAATCTGGACGCTTTCTTCGCCGGACGGAATCTGCCCAACCGTGCCGTCTGACCCCGCCACGCTGGTGCGCGCTGCCGAGACGATCCGCGCCAGGCTGGGCGAGCAGCTGCTGGTGGTGGGGATCTGCGGCGCGCAGGGCAGCGGGAAATCCACGCTGAGCGAGGGTCTGGCCGCGCTGTTCCGCGAAGAGGGCGTGGCCACCGCCGTGCTGTCGATCGACGATCTCTATCATACGAAGGCCGTGCGCGAGGAACTGGGGCGGACGGTCCATCCGCTGCTGGCCACGCGCGGGGTGCCGGGCACGCATGATGTGGCGCTGGGGCTCAAGCTGCTGGATGAGCTGGCTCAGGGGCGCCCTGCCCTGTTGCCGCGCTTCGACAAGGGCGAGGATGACCGCGCCCCGCTCGACCAGTGGGAGCGCGCGCCCGCCGACACGCGCCTGCTGATCCTGGAGGGCTGGTGCGTGGGGGCGCGGCCGCAAACCGCTGCGGCGCTGGTCAATCCGGTCAACGATCTGGAGCGGGATGAAGACCCCAGTGGAGCTTGGCGGCGCCATGTCAACGACCAGCTCGCCGGCCCCTATCGTGCTTTGTTCGACCGGCTCGATGCGCTGATCCTGCTGGCCGCCCCCGGGTTCGAGATCGTGCTGCGCTGGCGCATCCAGCAAGAGCAAACCCTGCGCGCAAAGGGTCAGGGCATGAATGACGCTCAGATCGACCGCTTTATCCAGCATTACGAGCGGCTGACCCGCCATATCCTCAACGAGATGCCTGAGCGCGCCGACATGACGCTACCGCTCAATGCCGATCGCTCCCTACGCATCTGATATCTCTGATTGCCATATTGATCTTTTAATGTAGGGTGCAGCCATCAGTCCGGGAGAGATCGGCGATGGTTCACCTTTACGGCCGCGACTATGCGCGACGCGAGATCGCGCAGCACAGCGGCATGCTTTCGCAATTTGCAGGCGTGCGCCTGATGACCCTTGGCGACGGGGTGGAGCGCGGCATCCGCATGCTCGACTTCCGCACCGGCAGCGGGCTGCGCTTCACCGTGCTGGTCGATCGCGCGATGGATATCGCCGATTGCGAACACAAGGGCCGCGCCATCGGCTGGAACTCGCCCGCCGGTTTCCGCCACCCCGGCCTGCATGAGTATGAGGGCGAAGGCGGGCTGGCGTGGCTGCGCTCCTTCTCGGGCCTGCTGGTGACCTGCGGGCTCGATCACACGCTGTTTATGGATGACGATGACGCGAGCCATTACGTCTATGGCCCGCGCAAGGTGGTGTCTTCCTCGCTGCATGGGCGGGTGGGCACGATCCCCGCACGCCTCACGGGCTATGGCGAACGCTGGGAGGGTGACCGCTGCATCCTGTGGGCCGAGGGGGTGGTGCAGCAATCGACCGTCTTCGGCGAGGACCTCCATCTGATCCGCCGGATCGAGGCCGATGTCGGCGGCGATGAAATCCGCCTCTCCGACCGCGTGGTGAACCATGGCTTTTACCGCACGCCGCATATGTATTGCTATCATATCAATGTCGGCCACCCCGTGCTGGCGGAGGGTTCGCGTTATCTCGCCCCGGTGCGCGATGTGGTCTGGGCGGCGCACGCCGGGCCGGATTACCGGAAGCAGAACGCGGGCTATCGCACCCTGCCCGCCCCGCAGCGCGACTTCCACGAGCAGGTCTGGCAGCATGAGATGGGCGCCGATGCGCAAGGGCGCGTGCCGGTCGCGCTGGTCAATGATGCTGCCGGTTTTGGCCTGATGGTCGAGACGCGCAAGGATCAGTTCTCCTGCCAGTATGAGTGGCAGAATTTGCAGGCGGGGCAATATGCGCTGGGGATCGAACCCTCGACCAATCATGTGCTGGGTAAACCCTTCGCCCGCCAGCGCAACGAGCTGATCTGGCTCGAACACGGCGAGGAGCGGCATTATGACACGCGCTTTATCGTGCTCGACGGCAGCGAGGCCATTGCGCAGGCGGAACAGCGCATCCGCGCCATCGCTGTACAGCCCGAGGAGGATTTCCCCGAACCCTCAGGCGATTATCGCCCCATCGCGGGTCGCGAGGTGGCGGCATGAGCATCGCGGGGCGCACCATTCTCTACACCGGCGCGGCGGGCGGACTTGGCCTGCCCACGGTGCTGCATTTCCTTGAGCAGGGCGCAAGGGTGGTGGTGGTCGACAACGACCCGGCCAAGATCGCGGCGCTGGAAGCTGCTGCTCCCGAAACCCACCGCGACAGGCTGACGGTGCTGGCCTCGGATATGTCCGATCTGGCCCGGTTCCGCGCCGATATCGCGGGCGTCGGCCAGCAGGTCGGCGGCTACGACATCGTCATCAACAATGCCGCGATCTATCCCTCCAAACGTTTCGAGGACTATTCCATCGAGGAGCACCAACTCGTTCAGCGCATCAATGTCGATGCGGGGATCGTGGCGGTGCAGGTCGCCCTGCCCACCATGCGCGCGCGGCAATGGGGACGCATCATCAACATCGCCAGCGTCACCTTCTATGGCGGCTGGGCGCAGCTTTCGCCCTATGTCGCCTCCAAGGGCGCGCTGGTCGGGCTGACACGGGCCTGGGCGCGCGAGTTCGGACCCGACGGCATCACCGTCAACGCCGTCTCGCCCGGCGCCTTCCCCACCGATGCCGAAAAGATCCACCCCGATCCCGAAGGCTACACCCGCCATGTGCTGAGCCATCAGGCCGTGCAGCGACGCGGCACGCCGCGCGACATTGCCGCGTCGCTTTCCTTCCTCGCCTCCGATGAGGCGGGTTTTATCACCGGCCAGACGCTCAATGTCGATGGCGGCTGGATCATGCATTAAGAGGACACGATCTATCATGGGTATTCTGAGCGGCTATCGCGTCCTCGACTGCTCGATCGCCATGGCGGGGCCCTTTGCGGCGCAGCGGCTGGGCGATCTGGGCGCCGATGTGGTGAAGGTCGAGCCGACCACCGGCGAGTGGCAGCGTTATCGCGCGGCGGGCGGGGCGACGGGCCGGAAGATCAACACCTCCTTCCTCTCGCTCAACCGCAACAAGCGGTCGCTGGCCATCGATCTGAAGAGCGAGGACGGCAAGGCAACGCTGCTCGAACTGGTGAAGACTGCCGATATCTTCATCCAGAACTATCGCCCCGGCGTCGCCAAGCGGCTGGGGGTGGATTACGAGACGCTAAGCGCCATCAACCCGCGCCTGATCTATGTTTCCATGTCCGGCTATGGCGAGAGCGGGCCCTATGCCAAACGCCCGGGGCAGGACCTGATCCTGCAGGCCATGTCGGGCGCGATGCTTTCGACCGGGCGGGCCAGCGATCCGCCTGCTCCGGCGGGACAATATCTGGCCGATGCGGTCACCGCCTATAGCGCGTTTGAAGGCGCGCTGGCCGCGCTGCTTCACCGCGAACGCACCGGTGAAGGGCAGTTGGTGGAGGTCAACATGCTCGATGCGTTGGTGACGATCCAGATGCAGGAGCTGTCGGTCTTCACGGTGGGCGGCAAGCCGCAGACCCGCTCGGACGAACCGCATGCCCATTGCTACATCCGCTCGCCCTATGGCGTGTTTGCCACGGCGGATGGCTATATCGCGCTGGCCTTTGCCAGCCTGCGCACGCTGGGCGAGCTGATCGGCGAGCCCAGCTTCGCCACGATGGACGATGAGACCGATAGCTGGGCGCACCGCGACGGCATCTTCGCCCGCGTCCGCGAAAAGCTGCCCGCGCGCAGCAGCGCGGAATGGCTGGCGCTTTTCGACAGTCACGATATCTGGTCGGGCAAGGTCTATGGCTATGAGGATGTGGTCGCCGATCCGCAGATCGCGCATAATGGCACCTTCGTGGAGTATGACCACCCCAGCGAGGGCCGCGTCAAAACCCCCGGCTTCCCGATCCGCTTTTCGAAAACCCCCTCCACCGTGGAGCGCGGCGCCCCCCAGATCGGCGAGCACAGCCGCGAGGTGCTGAGCGAGGCGGGCTTCGACGAAGCCACCATCGAACGCCTGCTGGCAAGCGGCGTGGTCCGTCAGGAGGCATAAGATGAGCATTCTGTTCGAGATCGACGGCGCGGTCGCCACCATCACGCTCAACCGCCCGGAAAAGTTCAACGCCGCCACACCGGCCATGTCCAAGGCCATCGTCGAGGCCACGCAGGAATGCGACCGCAACGATGATGTGCGCTGCGTCATCATCACCGGCGCGGGCCCCAAGGCCTTTTGCGCGGGATCGGATGTCGAGGCGCTGGACGATTACGCGACGCCCTGGGACTTTCGCAACCGCGTGGATTATTGCGACGCCATCCACAAGCTGCGCAAACCCAGCATCGCGGCGGTCAATGGCCATGCGCTGGGCGGCGGGCTGGAAACCGCGCTGAGTTGCGACATCCGCATCGCGTCGAGCAACGCCAAATTCGCCGCGCCCGAGATCAAGCTGGGCTGGATCGGCGGAGGCGGCATGGCGGCTTTTCTGGCGCATTCGATCGGCGCCTCCAATGCGGCGCTGATGCTGATGACCGGCGACCCCATCGATGCCCAACGCGCTCTGGGCTGGGGTCTGGTGAGCGAGGTGGTCGAGCCCGATGCGCTGATGGCCCGCGCCCGTCAACTGGCCCAGACCATCGCCGCGCGCGCCCCCATCGCCGCCGAAACCGCCAAGCGCAATCTGACAGCGGCCTTCTCCATGCCGCTGGAGGAAGCCATGGCCTATGAGCGCGACCTGCAGACGATCTGCTTTGCCACGCAGGATGCTCTGGAAGGCCGGGCGGCGTTCAAGGAAAAGCGCGCGCCGGTGTTTCGGCGCAAGTAAAACCAACGCAAAAAAGCCGGCACGGGAGCGATCCCCTGCCGGCTTTTTTTATGGGAGGAAGGCGGAGCGCTTGCCGCGCCCCGCCCCTCCCTGCTTAGAACCGCATGCGCGCGCCAAAGGTGAAGCGCCGCCCCGTATCGCCATAGCTGAAGGTCTGGCCGGGGATGCTTGAATAGGTGAACTCGCGCTCATCGCCCAGATTGACCGCGCTGGCGGTCAGCGTCAGATGCTTGTTCACCTCATAGGCAAGGCTGGCGTCCAACTGACCATAGGCGGCGTAATAGAGCGGCAGGCCGTTGCGCCCATTGGCCGTCTCCAGATATTTGCTGCGCCACGTATAGGCCACACGAGCCTGGAAACCGTATTTCTCGTAGTAGCCGACAAGGCTGTAGGAATATTTGGAGAGCCCCTCCAGCCCGTAGCTCGTGCCGGTGACCTGGTTCTGATACTGCGCATTGCTGTCGACCAGCGTGAAGCTGCCCTGGAAGCCCAGCCCGCTGAAGATCCCCGGCAGGCGCGTGAAGGCCTGACGATAGTTCAGCTCCAGCCCCTTGACCGCCGCGCCCTTGCCATTGGTCGGCTCGGTCACCTGGAAGGTCACCTGATCGACCTGCTGGGGCGTGGTGGTCTGCGCCACGAAGGAGTCGATGCTCTTGTAGAACAGCGCCAGCGACAGCAGCGAGGTCTTGTCGAAATACCACTCCAGCCCGGTCTCGACCTGCGAGGCGCGGAAGGGGTTGAGGTTGGGGTTGCCCCGCGTGATCTGCTCATTGCCCGGATTGGTCAGGATCGACTGGGCGGGCGACAGGTCGGTCAGCGTCGGGCGCGTCATCACGCGCGAGCTGGAGAAACGCGCGACCAGCTTGTCGGTCAGGTCCAGACGCAGATTCAGCGAGGGCAGGAAATCATTGTAATGCCCCGCAAAGCCGAAAGGCACCACCGGCGAGAGGGTGATGATGTTCTGCCCGCCACCATTGGGCCGTGCGCTCAGGATCGTCTGCGCCGCGCCGGTCGAGGTGTAGCTGGTGTCCTCGAACCGCACGCCGGTGTTGATCGCCAGCGGCATGCCCGCAAGCTGCGTTTTGAAGTCCATCATCAGGTAACCGATGTAGACATGCTCATCGACCACCGAACTGGCCGCCGGGTTGAACACCGGGCGCTGATACCCAACGAAGGTCGGGTCGGTGCTCTTGAAGGCCTGCAGGGCCTGCACGAACTGGCGCGGATCATAGGTGATCCACTGGCGCGGAATGTTGCCATTGTAGCCGGAGAACCAGTCGTTCGGCGTGGTCTGGAACAGCGAAGACGGCATCGGCACATAGACCGAACCGCCGCAGAAAGCGCATTGCGAGGCCGGGGGCTGCTGCAGCGTGTTGTTGGTCTTCTTGCGGTCCTCGCGCGCGGCGCCGAAGGAGACGACAAAGCCATTGCCCGGGTCCCATACGCCGTCGAATTTGGCCTCCAGCGTCTGGTCCTTGATGTCGGAGCCGCCGTCCGCCTCATAATGCGCGCCGATGTGGTTCACATCGGTAGCGGCATTGGGGTAGTTGGGATTCGACCAGGCCATGTCGAAGATGGGATTGCCGGTGCGGCTGTCCCATGACAGATCCATGCCGGTGCGGCGGATGGTCGAGAAATAGCTGTCGGCGGCGCCGGTGCGGGTCGCCTGCGAACGCGCCAGATCGGCGGTCAGCTTCAGGTCGCCCTTGTGCCATTCCAGATTGCCGCCGATCAGATAGGTGGTGTTGTGCTGCACCGTGCTGCCGACGATCTCGTCCACCGTGCCATTGGTGAAGCGCTGCGCCACCGCCGAGCCGTTCTGCACCACCTGATTGACCAGCGTGCCGCCGCTGAAATCGTAAGCGATCTGCGCGGTGTTATCGAGTTCGTTCAAACGGGTGTAGAAACCATCCAGCGTGAAGAGCAGCGTGTCGGTGGGCTTCCACTGCAGCGTTGCATTGGTGCCCACCCGCTTCTTGTTGGTGAAGGTGTAGGTGGGCGACATGTTGGAGGGCATCGTCAGATTGGTGAAGGGCGCCACATTGGGGCCCACGCGGCCATTGTAATAGCTGTCGGTGCTGCTGTGCGTGACCCAGCCCGCGCCGATGTCGAATTCATCGGTGCGGATCTTGCGGTCCTCGTAAGAGGCGACCACCGCCAGACCCAGCGTGCCCTCGGCATTGTGCCAGCTCACCACGCCCGAGAGCGAGGGGCCCCAGTTCTTGCCCAATTGCTGGTTCTGCGCCTGCCCGGCCAGCGTCATGGTGAAAGGCTTGAGTTCGAGCGGGCGGAGCGTGCGGATGTTGACCGTCGCGCCAATGCTGGCGCCGTTCAGCTTCGACATCGGGCTCTTGTAGACGTCCGCCCCGGCGATAAGTTCGGAGGGCAGCTCGTCAAAGCTGAATTCGCGGCCGACATTCTGCGTCGCCAGCGTGCGGCCGTTGAGCGTCACCACGTTGAACTGGGGGCCAAGGCCGCGCACCGAGATGAAATTGCCGTCGCCATGGCTGCGGTCGATGGTGACGCCGGTGATGCGTTGCAGCGATTCCGCGACATTGCTTTCCGGCAGCTTGCCGATGTCCTCGGTCGCGATGGAGTCGACGATGTTCACGGCCTTGCGCTTGATGTCGATGGCGGCCTGCTGCGATCTGCGCAGGCCGGTCACGATGATCTCCTGCTGGCCGGCAGCGGTGCCGGCATCGCCGGGTGCAGGAACGCCCTGCGGAGCCTGTTGCGCGAAGGCGGGGGCGGCCATCAAGGCCGACAAACCCACACCCATTGCGAAGCGACTGAAATTGCCCTTCATCCCGAATCCTTCCCCATGTCCCATATGTCGCGATTTTAAGATTTCACGATTCATTTTTGATATATCAATTGCACCTCTTGGAATTTCTTTCAAGAGGATTTTTTGATGCCGGGGCTCTGGGCGTTCCGGTCGGCGCTCCGATTTGGGGGCGCGAAAAATGAGCACGCAGATGCAGTGGCTTACCCAGCCATCTTGTCAGAACAGCACATGACTTACGGCAAAAGCCTCCAGAAACCGGCCCTCAGCGCACCGAACGGATCGGCAAAACGAAGCAGCTTCCGGCAAAAACGAACACGATGGCGGAGACGAACAAGGCCCGGTAATCGCCCCCCGTCACATGCAGCAGCCATGCCGACCAGACCGGGCTGAGGATCTGGGGGATGTTGACTGCCGTGGTCAGAATGCCCAGATCCTTGCCGGTCGCCTCGCCCCGTCCTTGCGGCAGCACCTGAGTCATCAGCGCCATATCCACCGACATGAAGGCGCCGTAACCGATGCCCATCAGCGCGGCATAGCCCATCATCCCCGGCACGCTGGCGATCACCAGCGGCACGACCAGCGCCAGCCCCATGATGATGCTGGAGAGGAAGACGAAAGGCTTGCGCCGCCCCACCCGGTCCGACGCGAAACCCGATCCGAAGGCCGAGAGCACCAGCGCGACAAAGGTGATCGTCGAGAGCGTGGCGATGGTCCGGTTCGAGGCGGGCACCGAGAGGTGAATGTAATCCTGCAGAATATAGAGCAGATAGGTGACGATCCCCTGATAGCCCATATAGATCGTGAAGCGGCCCAGGAACGCCCAGGCAAAATCGGGATGCTCACGCGGGCTGACCCAGAAACCGGCCAGAAAGGCGCCGGGCCGGAAGAGTTCGGGCGGCGTGGCTTTCACCGGCGGCTCGGGGTTGAGGGCGATAAAGGCAAGGCACACCAGCACGATGCCCGCCGCCAGCACGCCATAGGCCAGCGTCATGTCATAGGCCAGATAGCCGCCCAGCACGATGCCCGCCGTGCCCCCCGCCGTCATCCCCGCGCCGACAAAGCCCGAGGCGGTGCCGCGCTGTTCCGGCGGAAAGCGGTCGGCCACGATGGTCGTGACGGCGGCCTGCATGGAATTGAGCGCAATCGTCGCCCCCACCCAGACCATGGTGATCGGCCACAGGCTGGTCATGCGCGACGTGAGGAACAGGCAGATGCCGCCGATCACCGATCCCGCCACGATCCATGGCGTGCGCCGCCCGAACCGGCCTGATGTGCGGTCCGACAGCGCCCCGGCGATCGGCGTGGTCAGCGTCGAGAAGACCGAGGTGACGGCAAAGACCATCGCCAGATTGCCCGCCTTATGCGCGTGATCCAGCGCCTCGATCTGATTGGGCAGCAGCACCGAGAGCACCGCGCAATAGAGCGCCAGCAGCACGAAGAACACCGCCGAGAGCGACAGCAACAGCCGCCAAGGCCGCCCCTGCCCCGCCGCCAGCGCGGGCGCGATGGCCAGATCGCTCACAGCACGCCCGACAGGCGATATTGCGGCGGCGCGTCACCCAAAGCGCTGCGCTCCAGCACATTGGGGCGGCGCCATGCCGCGCGGGCGTCTTCGCTCAGCACCAGACCGTGGCCAGGCGCCGTGGAGCCATGAATGAAGCCGTCGCGGATGTCATAGGGCTGCTCCACCAGATGCTCGAAGTTCTGATAGCTGTACTCCAGCCATTCGACTTCGGGCAGGGCCAGCGCCATGTTCACCCCCACCTCCAGAAAGGTGTTGCCCAGCGTGACCGGCACGCCCAGCTCCGCCGCGAACCAGCCGATGCGCATCACATCGGTGACATGGCCATGGACATTGAGCATATCCGCCCCGCCCGCCTGAAGCAGCGCGCGCTTGCCCGAGACATCGAGATATTCGCCCGAATTGATCAGCGTCTCGCCCGCCGTGCCGCGCAGCAAGCGCAGCCCGTCGATGTCGCTGCGCAGAATGGGGTCCTCCATCCAGAAGATCGGATGGCCAGCGCGGCGGAACAGCTCCAGATTGGCAATGGTCTGCTTGGGCGACCAGGCTTCATTCGCATCGATCATCACCGTGCGGTCGGGGCCGACAGCCTTCGCCAGCAGATCGAGGCGGTGCAGGTCGCGTTCCACCTCGGCATGGCCGACCTTGATCTTGAAGGCGGTAAAACCCTCCGAGGCGGCATGGGCGAAGAGCGCCTGAAAGGCATCGTCAGCCAGATGGAAGTCCAGCCCGCTGGCATAGGCGCGCACTTTCGAACGCCGCCCGCCCAGCAACTGCCACAAGGGCAGGCCCACCTGTTTCGCAAACAGATCCCACACCGCATGCTGCAGCGCTTCCTCGACGGGAATGGTGCTGCGGCGCTGGTTGCCGCCGCGCGGGCGGGTGACGCGATGCGCCAGCGCTCCAGCCTCCTGACCTTCCAGACCGGGCCAGATTTCCACCGCGAAGATGCGCGTCAATTCAGCCTCGGCAGGCAGTGGCGCGAAGAGCGACTGCATGAAACCCAGGCCCACGCGCCCTGCCGCATCGATCAATTCCAGCGCGGCGAGATGGACATCGTCCGTCCGCACCTGGCTGTCACCGATCACGCGGTCCCGCGCGAATTGAAATCGAGTGATACGGAAGTCGACGATTGCCATTTTCACCGCTACTATTGATCCAGAGTGACGTTTTGAGATATCAGTGTGCAAGGATAGATATGGCAGACAAACAAACTTGGCAAGCTGGAAAGGATGACAGCGACGAGACCGCGAGCCTTGTTGGCAAGCGGCTCAGCGATGTCGCCTACAGCGCGATCCTCGAAGGATTGTTCGAAAAGCGCGTGCCCGCCGGGGCTTTCGTGTCGCAGAACGATCTGGTGAAGCTGCTGGGCATTCCGGTGCAGCCGCTGCGCGATGCGCTGCGCGTGCTGGAGGCCGAGGGCGTGCTGACGATCCATCCGCGTTCGGGCATCCAGTTCCTCAAGCCCGATCTGGAGCTGGCGCGCAGCACCTATCAGTTCCGCACCATCATCGAGCGTTCGGCCGCGCGCGCCTTTGCCGAGGCGGGGGATGCCAATGAGATCGCCACGCTGATCGCCGACCACAAGGCGCTGATCGAGCATATGGAAACGCACGGTTTTTCAGCCGACATGCCCGATCGGGTGGATGCGCTGGATCACCGCCTGCATGCTTCGATGATTGCCACTTTGCGCAATCCGCTGGTCGAGACGACCTCGCGCCGGTTGAAGAATTACGTGACGCTGATCCGTCTGGAGCGGCTGATCACCCAGCCTGTCGCGCTGCGCACGCTGCGCGAACATCTCGAAATCCTGGAAGCCTGCGCCGACCGCGATGCCGATCGGGCAGAGGCTGCTTTGAACCAGCACTTTCAGGCCGCCTTACAACGCATCCTGGGAATGTTCTGACCTATGGGGATTATCGATTCGCATCAGCACTTCTGGCAGCTCGATAATCCCGGTCACCAATGGCCCGATGCCGACTGGCCGCGCATCCATCGCGATTTTGGTCCCGATGATCTGCGGGCTGCGGCACGGGGCGTGGATCTGGTCGGTACTGTGCTGGTGCAATCCCAGCCCGACGATCGCGACACCGACTGGATGCTCGCCCTCGCCCGCGACGAGCCGCTGATCCGGGCTGTCGTGGGCTGGGTCGATATGGCCAGCGCCACCGCGCCACAGCGGATCAAGCATCTGGCCACCCATGACAAATTGCGCGGCCTGCGCCCCATGCTGCAGGGCATGGAGGATGCAGCATGGATTTTAAGCGAGGCTGTCGCCCCTGCCATCGAGAGCATGATAACGCATAGCCTGCGGTTCGACGCGCTGATCCAGCCGCGCCATCTGCCGGTCATTGCCGAGTTGGCGCAGCGCTGGCCCGAGCTGCGAATCGTCATCGATCATGCCGCCAAGCCACATGCGGCCACGGGCGAACTCGATCCATGGCGCGAGGATATCGCCCGGCTTGCGGCCCATCCCGCGATCTTCTGCAAACTCTCGGGCCTGCGCACCGAGCAGGCACCCGGCCAGAGCGCCGAGGCGCTGCGCCCCTATGTGCAGCATCTGGTCTCCTGCTTTGGCGACCGGCTGATGTGGGGCAGTGACTGGCCCGTGCTGCTGCATGCGGGCGACAGCTATGCCGACTGGATCGAGGATGCGCTGCGACTCGCCGCGCCGCTCGATGCTGCGCAGCACGCCAGCCTGATGAGCAGCGCCGCGACTCGCTTTTACGACCTCTGACGACAGGATCGCGCCATGACCCAACGCCTTTGCCTCGCGCTCGACCTTGTCGATGACGCCGCGCTGATCGCCGAATACGAACGCTGGCACCAGCCCGGTGTCACCCCGCCCGAAATCATCGCCTCGCACCGCGTGGCCGGCATCACGCAGATGGAGATCTATCGCGCGGGCAACCGCATGTTCATGCTGATCGAGACCGATGACACCTTCTCCGAAACCGCCAAGGCCGAGAGTGACGCCGCCGACCCGCATGTGCAGGCATGGGGCAAACTCATGAAGCAGTTTCAGCAACCGGTGCCCGCCGCCGGGCCCGACGGCACATGGATCGAGGCGACGCGCATCTTCCGCCTGAGCGATCACGCATGATCATCTCATCCACACTCGACTTTCGCGAGGCCGCGCGGCGCCGTCTGCCGCCCTTCCTGTTCCACTATGCCGATGGCGGCGCCTATGCCGAGGAGACGCTGCGTCGCAACGTTTCCGACCTGAGCGACATCGCCCTGCGCCAGCGCGTGCTGCGCAACATGGAGGGCATCACACTCTCGACCAGCCTGTTCGGCGCGGAGATGCCGCTGCCCGTGGTGCTGGGGCCCATCGGCATCGGCGGCATGTTCCGCCGCCGGGGCGAGATTCAGGCCGCCCGCGCCGCGCATCGCGCCGGGCTGCCCTTTACGCTCTCCACCGTCTCGATCTGCTCGCTGACCGAGGTGACCAAGGCCGCGCCGGGGCCCAACTGGTTCCAGCTTTACGTGATCCGTGACCGCGCCTTTATGCGCGAACTGCTGGCCACCGCGCGCGAACAGGGGGCCAAGGCGCTGGTCTTCACCGTCGATATGCCCGTGCCCGGCGCGCGCTATCGTGATGCCCATTCCGGTATGTCCGGCCCTAAAGCCCCCGCGCGACGGCTGGTGCAGGCGATGACTCATCCGCGCTGGGCCTGGGATGTCGGGCTCAACGGACGGCCGCACCGGCTGGGCAATCTTGAACCGGTGCTGGGCAAGGCCAGCGGGCTCAACGATTACATCGGCTGGCTGGGGAGCAATTTCGATCCCTCGATCGCGTGGCAGGATCTCGACTGGATTCGCTCGGAATGGGATGGGCCGCTCATCATCAAGGGCATTCTCGACCCCGAGGATGCGCGCGAGGCCGCCGCCATCGGCGCGGATGGCATCGTGGTTTCAAACCATGGCGGGCGTCAGTTGGACGGCGTGCTGTCCTCGGCCCGCGCCCTGCCCGCGATTGCCGATGCGGTGCGCGACAGGCTGACGGTGCTGGCCGATTCCGGAATCCGCTCGGGGCTGGATGTGGTGCGCATGCTGGCGCTGGGCGCGCAGGGCGTGCTGCTGGGCCGGGCGTGGCTCTATGCCATGGCGGCGGGCGGCGAGGCCGGTGTGACTCAATTGCTCACGCTGATCGAAAAGGAAATGCGCGTAGCCATGACGCTGACCGGCGCGCGCAGCATCAGCGAGATCGACCGCTCGATCCTGGCGTGAAGAAAAAAAGCACGGCGCCCCGCATGGCGGGGGCCGTGCTCAGTTTTTCCGGACATTCCCGAGAGATCAGAGGGTCGACGCCTCCCGGGGCGTTTCCGGCAGGATCAGAATCGCACGCGCACACCGGCCTCGATGCTGCGGTCGAACTGGTTCGAAATCTGCGGCAGCAGCGTCGATCCGTAATACATGTTGCGATAGGTGTTGGTCAGGTTCAGCGCATCCAGCTTGAACGAGATGTTCTTGTTGACCGTGAAGTTCATCGACAGATCGAGTTGCCCGAGCGGCGCCACATACAGCGAGCGCCCCGCCGAATCCGCGGAAGTCGTCGCCACATATTTGCTGCGCCAATTGTAGGCGAGGCGCACCGAAACTGGCCCCTTCTCGTAAATGCCGGTGACGTTGTAGCTGTATTTCGACAGGCTCTCGGCCGGAACGCTGTAATTCAGCCCCACCACCTGAATCGCGCTGTCGACATAGGTGACGTTGGACTGCAGCCCCAGCCCGCTCAGCAGCCCCGGCAGGAAGTCGAAGAACTGCTGGTAATTGACCTCGAAGCCCTGGATCTTGCCATTGCCGCCGTTGCGATAGCGGCTGATGGCATAGGTCACCCCGCCGATCACCTCATCCTGAGCGAACTTCTGGTTGAAGCCAGAGACATCCTTGCGGAAGATCGACCCCGCCAGCATGTTCGACCGCCCGAAATACCATTCGAGCGAGAGATCATACTGGTCCGCCTTGGCCGGTTGCAGATTGGGGTTGCCGCCCGAACCGGTGCCGCTGGAGGGGTTGAGCGTCAACGCGGGCGAGAGATTGGCGAAATCGGGCCGCGTCAGCGCCTTGGAATAGGCAAAGCGCAGGAACAGATCGGGCCGGAATTTGGCGCGCAGATTCACGCTGGGCAGGAAGCTGTCATAGCTGTTGCTGGCCGTCACCGGGATGATCGCTCCGCCCGTGCCGCTCTGGTTGGAGGATTGCACGTCCGAGGTGTGGATCGCGCGCAGGCCAACATTGCCGTCGAGCGGCACCGGGCTGTTATCCAGCGCGAAATTGGCCTCGACATAGCCCGCGATCACCTTCTCCGAGACCTGATTGTGGCTGAGCGCGCTGTAAGCCGGATCGGAGGTCGGCAGGCCAAGCAACCCCCGCACGCGCGGCAGATCGGAGATGATCGGCAGGCTCACCCCCGTCCACTGGTTGAGATGGACCGAGGTGCCGTCGAACAGTTTCGCAGGCGTCGCCTCGAAGATCGCCGCATTGGAACCGGTGTAATTGGCCGGCGTGCTCGATGTCGGCGTGTAGGTGGCGCTGACCGAATCGGTGATTGCCTTGTGGCTGGTGTAGCGCGCGCCGAGCATGATCGATTTCAGGAAGCCGCCCACCTTATATTTCGCATCCAGCCGCGCGGCATACTCCTTGCCCAGATAGCCCTGCACCAGATCGGTGAAGCTGGAGAATTTGTAATTGGCCGGATTGTTCGGATCGACGCCCGACAGGGTGATGTCCGGCGCAACGCGGCTGAGATCCACCGTGGCCGAGGGGGCGGTGGTGGTGAAATTGGCCCCGTCCGAATAGAACAGGCCCGAGCTTTCGGTGTAGGAAAACTCCGGGCTGATGTTCAGGCGGCCGGACTTCCACTGCGCGCCGCCCGCGATCTGATAGATGCGATAGGGGTTGCTGGTGGCGCCCACGGCCGATTGCAGACCGGCGTTCTTGTAGGTCGCCACGGCGGGGATGTTGGTGCCATCCTTGAAGGTGAAGGGCGAGGCCGCCGTGACGCTCGCCGCGCTGGTCTGCACGTTGAGCGCCTGGGTCAGCGAGCGGCCGTTCGAATAGGCATAGAGCCCGTCGACATAGAAGCTGAGATTGGCCGAGGGCTTCCACTGTGCCGAGGAGGTGGTGGTGAAGCGCGTGCGGTCGCCATAGGTGTAGCGCGCGCCGACCTGGCTCGGCGAAAGCACCGCATCGCCAGCATCGCCGATCGTGCCATTGCCGTTAACGTCATAGAAGGTGCCGCGGCTGGTGTAGGTGTTCGTGTTGGTGTCGAAAGCGCCGGTCGCGACGCGCTCATAGGTCACGCCGACCAGAAAGCCGAATTCGCCCAGATCGGTGTCCCAGCGGTTGCTGGCCAGCGCGGAAAGGCGCGGCGTGTAGGTGCCGCGAATGGAGCTGTAATTGGTGGAGGCCGCCGCCACCAGACGCGCGCCCTTGAAATCGAAGGGCCGCGCAGTGCGCACATTGATCAGGCCGCCCAGCCCGCCCTCGACCTGATCGGCGGTGGCGGTCTTGAACACATCGACGCCCGAGAGGATGTCGGCGGAGAGGTCGAGCAGATTGGCACTGCGCCCCGAGGTGGTGAAGATCACGCGGCCATTGAGGACGGTCTGCACCTGCGTCAGGCCATGGACGGCATAGCCATTGCCCTCGCCGCGCGCATTGCGGGTGATCTGCACGCCGGGGATGCGCTGCAGCGTTTCGGCGATGTTGGTGTCAGGCAGCTTGCCGATGTCCTCGGCGACGATCGAGTCCTGAATTTGCGCCGAATTCTCCTTCATCCTCGCGGCGTTCTGCAGCGATTGGCGAAAGCCGGTGACGATGATGTCGGGGGCGGCAGCGGCAGTGGGCGCCGGGCTGGCGGGCGCGCTCTGCGCGGCGGCAGGGGCCGCCAGCGCGAGGGCGGCCAGCGAGGAGCAACTCAGAACAAGGCTACGGACAGACATGATTCCCTCCCATGGGGATCTGACGGGGTGTCTTGGAAACCAATCACCCCCTTTTTGGTCAGACCTATCAATATCTACATCTGATATTTCATACAAGCCTTCAGATATTCAAAAAGCCACTTTTATAGGATGGCGAGTGAATCCAGAGCGATAGGCACCGCTCCCGCCGTCTCCAGACGCAGCGTATAGGCCCCGGCATTGATAAAACCGGAGGTGGAGCTGGCCAGATCGCTCCAACTGCCGCCGGTCGGCGGGAAATCGACCTGCCATGTGGTCAGGACGATTCCGCTGGCATCGCGAATCGAGATCGTGCCTTTCACGGGCTCGCTGCCAGCCAGCAGATAGCGCAGGCGGAAAGCGATCTTTCCGGCCAGACCAGTCTGGATCGAGGTTTCGAGCGCCGCCTTCCCCTCATGCAGCAGCACATAGCCCTGCCCGCCATAGCCGCGCAGTTGCGTTGCGATCTGACCGTTTTCGATGGTGCCGCTCTCGGCCTCATAGAGCCCTTTCTGCCGCCCCAGCGAGAAGGTGCCCGGCGCATAGGGGGATGGCAGCGCCCGCTGAACCAGCACAGGAGCAGAGGCAGGAGCATCGATGGGCTCGCCCGCCGCCGCGTGTTTCTGGAAGAACTGGACATCCAGCGCTGGGGCAGCTCCAGCCTTATCGAGCAAACGCGCACCCATCGGCGTGGCGTTCCACCCTTCGGGCGCCGCGGCTCCCTTGGGCAGGGCAAGGTAAAGATCGGCGGCAACACGCGGGGCAAAACGCACCTGCCCGGATGCCTGCGGAGAGGCCGGTTTGATCCAGTCGCTGTCGAGCAGTTCGACCGGCAGCCCTGCCCAGCGCCGCTCGCCCTGTCCAAAGACAAGATCACCCTGATCGAGATAGGTCGCCACCGAAACCGACGCAGGCACATCGACCAGATCGCTGCCCGTCTCGCTCACCAGCGGCTCGCCCTGCCCCGGTTGGGAAATCGCCACAGCGCTCAGCACCGCCTGCCCGGCGGCGACATGCGGGAAGGACAGCACCAGTCGCCCATCGAGGCTGTCCGCCTCCACCACCTTGCGCAGGGCATGGCCGAAACCGGCCTCGCTGAAGATGTCGAGATCGCGCAGCAACGTGCGGCCATTCACCGCCACATCGAAACGCCGCCAGCCCTTGGCATCGATCCCCGCGCGGCCAAACCATGGCTCCACAAAATAGAGTTCGAGGCGATAATGCCCCGGCTTGGCCGCAAAGACATAGCGCAGCCGGTCCCGACCATAGCGAAAACTCTGGAACAGCGGCTGATCGCGTGTGCCCTCAACGGGGTCGGAAAGGCTGCGGCGGCTGCCAAGGCGCGGATCAAGCTCGGGATAATCCTGAGCCCAGCTCTGCCAGCCCCATGAACGCCCCGGCGCATAGGCCCGATCGCCCTGCCACAGCCGCCCGGCGCCATCGACATAATCCGATCCGCCCGCATTGACACGATAGAGATAGTGCCGCCCCGGCTGCGAAGCGGTGATATCCGCAATGTCCTTCACCAGAGCAACCTCATCCGGCGCGGGCGGCAGGTTGAAAAGGTGCACCTGATCGCGCGCCTTCACCACGCCGCCCATCAGGCATTGCGCGCTCAGCACATCATAGCGGATGTCCGCCTTGTCCCAGCGGAAGCTGCCCGGTGCATCGGGCGTGCGGCGGCCCAGCGACAGATGCCCGCTCACATCATTGAACAGTTCGACCGCATCGCAGTTCGAATAGACCTCGATGTTCGCATAGACGCCCGGCCTGTCCCAGCGATCCGGCCATGTGTGCGACACGATATACACCATCGGCGCGCGACCAGCCGGAAACTGCATCGCGCGATAGAGGTAATAGCCGTCGGTCGGCTCGCCCCATTGCGTCATCAGCCCCTTGTTGTTGGCGGGCCCCAGATGATCGAGCGGATGGATGCCATCCCAGATCTGCGTGCCATCCTTGCGCATCGGGCGGCCCGGATTTTCGTGGGTGGTGAGCAACCACTGGAAATCACCGATGGCCCGGTCCCTCGCCTGCCCCGCCAACCGCGCCTTGCGGCCCAGAATGGAGGTCATCGAGGTTTCGGTGAATTCGCCTTCTTTCAGAACCCCATCGCTGTGCCAGCCCAGCGCGCGCCACGCGCCATATTCGCCGACCAGCGACTGCTTGCCCAGTTCATCGCCATAGGCCGCGACATTGCCGCCATAGGTGCCCGACCAGTTTTGCGGCACATTCCAGTCCGCCCCTTTGCCGCCGTTGCAGGTGACGATCAGCCGTTCCACCGTTGCCGTGGGATCGAGCGCCCGGATCACATCGGAGGCTTCGCGCGCGAAATCCTCGGGCAGGATGCTCTCATTCTGCAGGCCCCAGAGGAACAGGGCCGGGTTGTTGCGCCGCTCACGCACCCAGTCGGCCAGCCGGGCCTTGAAGGTCTCGCGGAAAGCGGGATTGTCGAACCAGATATGGGCGCTGAACTGCGGCCACCACATCAGGCCATCACGCGCGATACGCTGCTGATAATAGAGGTTATGCGGATAATGCGCATCGCGAAAGGCGTTGAACCCCGCCGCCTCGACCTGATCGATGCGCGCGTCAATCTCCTGAGGGCTGAAGGCGTGGGACTGGCCAAGCTGATGCTCATATTCGGCAATGCCCCTGAGGAACACCGGCTTGCCATTGACCAGCAGGCGGCGGCTGCCATCGGGCGCGGCAGTCATATCGATGCTGCGCAGACCCGTGGTTGTGGTGGCCTCATCGACCAGGCGCCCCGCCTCGATGATCCGCGTGCGCAGGCGATAGAGCGCCGGCGTCTCGGGCGACCACAGGCGGGGGTTGCGGATCTCCGGCAAGGCCTGATCGATGACCGTTTGCGCGGAGGGCGCCAGTTGCACGCTCCGGCTGGCCTGCGCCACGGCTTTGCCCTCAGGGTCGAGCAATTGGCTCACCACGGTGAAACGACGTTCGCGCGCGGAGAGGTTCTCCACTTCGGCGCGGGTGGTCAGCGCGGCATGGGCAGCGTCGATGGCGCCTTTCCCGCCCCAGGCATAAAGCCCGAAAGGCTGGATGCGCAACGCGGAGGCCAGCACCAGATGCACCGGGCGGAAGATGCCGAAAGGCTGCGATCCCTCGGCAAAGCCATTGACCGGTTCGTCGTCGCCCGCCGCCCATGGCAGGTCCTTGATGCCGGCGGGATTGTCGACACGCACCGCCAGCACATTGCGACCCTGATGCGCGGCCCGAGTTGCATCGAGGGTAAAGCTGGTCAGCCCGCCCGCATGGCGCCCCACCAGCACACCGTTGAGCCACACGGTGGCATAGCTGTTCACGCCCTCGAACATCAGAAAGACATGGGTGTCGGCATCATGGCGCGGCACCGTCAGAGCGGTGCGATACCAAGCCGTGCCATGGCGGCTGCCCTTCACCACCTGCCGCGCATAGGCATAGCCCTGCCAGTTGTGAGGCACCGCCACTGGGGCCCATGCGCGGTCATCGAAGCCGGGCTGCTGATAGGCGGCATCGGGGGCGGTATTGCCTCCCTCTTCGAATAGCGCCGAGCGCCAACCTTGCGTGACGGCCAGCTCCACCCGCTCGCCAGCGCAGGCGGGAGCGGCCAGACAAAGGGCAAAAACCAGTTGGACAATCCGCGAAAAAGCGCAACGCAGCAGCACGATGTTCAATCCTCTGGTTCCAGGCGGCTGGGGCTCGGGCAGGTCTTTGCCCGCGATAACATACCAATTGTATGATGAGAGATATCAGGAAGAATGCCAGCCCTTTTCGCCGGACGGTGGCAAAAGAGGTTCCGGCGAGGCTGTCGCCATATGGCATTGATCTATCATTGATGAATTTAGAAATATCAGATAGAGTCGATCTAAAGCAGCCAAAGGTGCGGGAGGATCAGGGTGAATCAGTCAAGGCAACAAAGCGGGGCCCCTCGCCTGAACCAGCCCGCGGCTGCGCCACACCCTCCCCTTGCCACCAGCGGAGATCGCCGCGCATGACCGCTTCTGTTGTTTCCCCCAATGCTTCCGCCATCAAAACAGCACTGGCCGCCGCCCCTTTCGGCTTTGGCGCCTCGGGACTGGGCAATCTTTACAAGGCCATCGATGAAGAGGCCTCACGCGCCACGCTCGATGCCGCATGGGCGGAAGGCGTACGCTATTACGACACCGCGCCCTTCTACGGCTTCGGCCTTGCCGAAAGGCGCATGGGCGACGGGCTGCGCGAACGCCATCGCGACGACTTCATCCTCTCCACCAAGGTCGGCCGCCTGCTGCGCCCCATCGCGCAAGCCTCCGAACGCCACGGCTTTGTCTCGCCCATGCCCTTCGAGCCACTGTTCGATTACAGCTACGATGGCGTGATGCGCTCCTTCGAGCACAGCATCCAGCGGCTTGGCCTGAGCCGCATCGACATCCTCTATATGCATGATATCGGCGCCTATACGCACGGCGACGCCAACGCCGCGCTGTTCGCCACGGCCATGGAGGGCGGCTATCGAGCCCTCGACGCATTGCGCAGCAGCGGGCAGGTCGGCGCCATCGGGCTGGGCGTCAATGAGGTGGCGGTCTGTCAGGACAGCTTCGCCCATGCCGACTTCGACCTGTTCATGCTGGCCGGGCGCTACAGCTTACTCGACCAGTCACCGCTCGACGGTTTCTTCGACGCCTGCCTGAAGCGTGGGACCGGCATCGTCGCGGCGGGCGTGTTCAATTCGGGCATTCTGGCGACGGGCACGCGCGGCAGCGGCACGCCGCATTACGATTACCAACCCGCCTCGCCCGAAATTCTGGACCGCACCCGCCGGATCGAGGCCATCTGCGATGCCCATAACGTCCCCCTGCCCGCCGCCGCTCTGCAATTCACCAGTGCTCATCCTGTCGTGGTGACCAGCGTGATCGGCACCTCAAGCCCGGCGCGCATGCATGATACGGGGCGGCTGGCGGCTTATCCCATTCCCGCCGCTTTCTGGCAGGATCTGCGCGATCAGGGGATCATCCGCAGCGATGCGCCCGTCCCGGCAGGCCGCTCATGACCACCATTCTGGACACCGCCGCGCTTGCCGCGCCTCTGGTCGGCAGAGTCTGGCGCCCGGACCGGCAGGGCCCCAGCCTTGTCCATCTGCGCGACGACCATCTGTTCGATGTGACCGGCAAGCAAGCCCCGACCATGCGCGACCTACTGGAGCTGGACGATCCTATCGGATGGCTGTCGGCCCATACCGGGGAAGACCTCGGCCCGCTGGATGTCATCGCGGCAAACAGTCGCGAGGCCGGGCGCAACCCCGACCAACCATGGCTGCTGGCCCCCTGCGATCTGCAGGCGATCAAGGCCTGCGGCGTCACCTTCGCGCGCAGCATGATCGAGCGCGTGATCGAGGAACGCGCGGCAGGCGACCCCACCCGCGCGGAACAGATCCGCAGCAGCATCGCCGCCATCATCGGCAACAGCATTGCCGCGCTGGTCCCCGGCTCGGCGGAGGCGGCGCATGTCAAAGGCGTGCTGCAGCAGCAGGGCCTGTGGTCGCAATATCTCGAGGTCGGCATCGGCCCGGATGCCGAGGTCTTCACAAAATCGCAGCCCATGTCGGCGGTCGGCTGGGGGGCCTCGGTGGGCATTCTGGCCGCCTCGCAATGGAACAACCCGGAGCCCGAGATCGTGCTCGCCGTCGACAGCAAGGGGCGCGTGCGCGGCGTCACTTTGGGCAATGACGTCAATCTGCGCGATATCGAGGGCCGCTCGGCGCTGCTGCTGGGCAAGGCCAAGGACAACAATGCCTCCTGCGCGATCGGGCCTTTTATCCGCCTGTTCGACGCGACATTCGGCATGGATCAGGTGCGGCAGGCCAAACTCTCGCTCTCCATCGCAGGCGAGGATGGCTACCTTCTGCAAGGCGAAAGCCGGATGGACGAGATCAGCCGCGACCCGCTCGACCTTGTGGCGCAGGCGCGCAATGCCAACCATTTCTACCCCGATGGCTTTATGCTCTTCACCGGCACGCTCTTCGCCCCCGTCGAGGACCGCGACGAGCCGGGGCAAGGCTTCACGCATAAGGTCGGCGATGTGGTGCGGATCGGCGCATTGGGCATCGGCACGCTTGAAAACCGCGTCGCTCTCTGCTCCGATTGTCCGCCATGGTCCTTTGGCGTGGCCGATCTGATGCGCAATCTGGCGAGCCGCAAGCTGCTGTAAACCTTCCCCATCCCTCAACTTCAAGGAAATCCAAGCGATGAAACTCTGCCGTTATGGCCCGGTCGGCCAGGAAAAGCCTGGTCTGGTCGATGCGCAAGGCCGCATCCGCGACCTCTCCACCCATATCGCCGACCTCACCGGTGCCGAGATTGGCGCCGAGGGCCTCGCAAAACTGGCCGCCATCGATCCGGCCTCGCTGCCGCTGGCCGAGGGCGAGCTGCGTTACGGTGTGCCGGTCAAGGGCGTGGGCAAGTTCATCGCCATCGGCCTCAACTATGCCGACCATGCCGCCGAATCGAACCTGCCGATCCCCGAGGAGCCGGTGGTCTTCAACAAATGGGTCAACTGCCTGCAGGGCGCCAACGACCCGGTGACGATCCCGCGCGATTCGCTCAAGACCGACTGGGAGGTCGAACTGGGCGTGGTGATCGGCAAGCGCGCCAGCTATGTCGAGCTGGATGAGGCGCTCGACTATGTGGCGGGCTATTGCACCATCAACGACGTCTCCGAACGCGCCTGGCAGACCGAGCGCGGCGGCACCTGGGACAAGGGCAAGGGCTTCCCCACCTTCGGCCCCGTCGGCCCGTGGCTGGTCACCGCCGATGAGGTGGGTGATCCGCAGGACCTCTCCATGTGGCTCGACGTCAATGGCAAGCGGGTGCAGAACGGCTCGACCAAGACGATGATCTTCTCCGTGGCCGAGATCGTCGCCTATTGCTCGCAGTTCACCACGCTGGAGCCGGGCGACATCATCACCACCGGCACCCCGCCGGGCGTGGGTCTGGGCCAGAAGCCCGAGCCCTGGTATCTGAAGGCCGGTGACGTGGTGACGCTGGGCATCGAAAAGCTGGGCGAGCAGCGGCAGGATTTCGTCGCATGGTCGCGCGATTGAGCCCTTCGGCCTTTTGAACACGAGAACCCGGCAAGGCGCACCCTTGCCGGGTTTTTCATGCCTGCCGGATCGATGCTCAGGCTGGATCGATCCTTGCCATCTCGGATTTGGTGAAAGGCGCCGGATCGGTCTAGCCTGCCCCACAAAAGCGGCCCCGTGCAGGACCGCATCCCCCCCGGAGAGGACAAATCCATGCCCCTATCCCGACGATCGATGCTGACCGCAACCGGAGGTTTCGCCATGAGCAGCGCCTTGCCCGGCATCCTCAAGGCAGCAGGCGATCCCGCCTCCCCGATCAAGGTGCTCGACCCGAGCTTTGCCGCGCTGATCGATGAGAAGGTGCCAAGGAAACTCGGTGGCGACTTTCTCTGGGCCGAGGGGCCGGTATGGTTGCCCGCGCAAAAATCGCTGATCTTCAGCGACATCAAGAACAACCGCATGATCCGCTGGGACCAGACCACCGGCGCCATCTCGGACTTCCGCAAGCCCGCCGACAATGCCAATGGCAACAGCATCGACCGGCAGGGGCGCCTCGTCACCTGCCAGCACCGCACCGCCAGCATCACCCGCACCGAGGCTGACGGCACCATCACCACGCTGGCCAGCAGCTTCGAGGGGCAGCGCTTCAACAGCCCCAACGACATCGTCTGCAAATCGGACGGCTCGATCTGGTTCACCGACCCCGCCTTCGGCCCCACCCCCGCCGAAGGCATGCAACCGCCGGTCACCACCGGGCGGATCTATCGGCTCGATCCGCAGACACACGCCGTCACCATGCTGATGGGCGATATTCCGGGGCCCAACGGTCTGGTCTTCTCGCCCGATGAAAGCGCGCTCTATGTGGTGGAGGCGCGCGCCCAGCCGCATCGCCTGCTGGTGCGCTATGATGTGGTGAAGGGCGGCACAGCCATCGCCAACCGGCAGGTCATCTTCGACTGCGGCGCGGGGCTGGCCGATGGCTTTCGCGTCGATACGCAGGGCAATCTGTGGTGTGGCTGGGGCGGCGGCGCGGGGCTGGATGGCGTGGCGATCATCAACCCCGCGCAGGGCAAGATGATCGGCCATATCACCCTGCCCGAGCGCTGCGCCAATCTGGCCTTTGGCGGGCCGGATCGCCGCCTGCTGCTGATGGCGGCCAGCACCTCGCTCTATGGCTTGCGGGTGAAGGCGCAGGGCATCGCGGGACGGTAAGATCACAAAGGGGCGGCACCTTGTGAAGGCGCCGCCCCTTCGCGGATCATCAGCCCAGATAGATCGAGAGTTCGACCTCATCCGAGAAGGGCAGCGAGAGATAACCATTCCCGCCGCGCACCTTCTCCAGATAGGGCGGGCAATGGTCGGCATTGTCGGCGATGATCAGCGCGCCGGTGCGCAGATGCGGTTCGACCAGCGCCAGAATGTCGAGATAGAGCCCCTTGGCCCCATCCAGCAGCAGCAGATCGACCGAAGCGGGCAGATCGCGCGCCAAAGTTTCCAGCGCATCGCCCTCGCGGAACTCGACCAGATCGGCAAGGCCGCCATCGGTCAGATGCTGGCGCGCACGGGCCACCTTGGAGGCCTCGAACTCGCTGGTGATCAGGTGGCCGCCGCCATTGTCGCGCAGCGCCGAGGCCAGGCACAGCGTCGACAGGCCAAAGGAGGTGCCGAACTCGACGATGGCGCTGGCCCTGGTCGAACGCGCCAGCATGTAGAGCAGATTGCCCGTCTCACGCGAGACGGCCAGCGGCAGGTTCTTCAGCCGGGCGTAGAAATCGGCATAGTCGGTGCGGCTCTGCATCAGCGCGCTGCGTTCGGGCGCGGTAAGGCCATTCCAATAGGCGGCAACCTCGGGGTCCGAAGCCGGGTGGGCCTCCTTGTCCACGGCGAACAGCAGGTCGAGCAGAGGGGCAACGGGGGCAGTGGTCAGGGTGGTCATCATCAGTTCCCATCATGGTTGTTGTGATGGCTGGAAAATACGACTACTTCGTCAGCTTCGCTAATCGCATTGGCCAGAGCGCCCCCGGAGTGACCATGGCAGGCAGCCGAAAACCGCAGGTTTCCTCACGCAAAGACCCGCAACAGGCGCGCTCGAACGATCTGGTTTCCGCCGTGCTGGACGGTGCTGTTCAGGTTTTGCGCAAGGAGGGCGCGCAGCGTTTCACCACCGCCAGAGTCGCCGAACGCGCCGGGGTCAGCGTCGGTTCGATCTACCAGTATTTCCCCAACAAGGCCGCAATCCTGTTCCGCGTTCAGGCCGAGGAATGGCGCCAGACCAGCGCCATGCTGGGCCGCATCCTGAGCGATACCAGCCGCAGCGCTCAGGCCCGGCTGCGCGATCTGGTCATCGCCTTCATCCGCTCCGAGTGCGAGGAGGCCGAGGTGCGCCTCGCGCTGGCCGATGCCGCGCCGCTCTATCGCGACGCCCCGGAGGCCGACGAAGCGCGCGGCGAAGGATGGCGCCAGTTCCACGCCTTCATCGACGAAGCCCTGCCGACAACGCCGCCCCGGCAGCGCGCCATCGTGACGGATCTGTTGAAACGCACCCTCTCGGGCGTGGGCAGCAGCTATTCCGAGGAGCCACGGAGCGAGGAGGAGATCGAGCATTATTCCAACGGCTTGGCCGATATGCTCTGCGCCTATCTCGCCACGATGCAGGAACAATCGTAAAAAAATGCGCGGGCCATGTCACACGGGGCAAGGCCGGATCGTCATGAGGTCAGCTTGAACGAAAGGACCACTCTCATGACCCCCCGCACCAATCCCTACACCGCCGCCCCCGAACTGATGAAGGCATGGTATGCCCTCTCGATGCAGATCGAGAACAGCGGGCTGGAAAAGCCGCTGCTCGAACTGGTCAAGATCCGCGCCTCGCAGATCAACGGCTGCGCCAATTGCCTCAACATGCACACCTCCGACGCGCGCAAGGCCGGCGAGACCGAGCAGCGCATCCACCTGCTGGCCGCCTGGCATGAGGCCCCCTGCTACACCCCGCGCGAACGCGCCGCGCTGGACTGGACCGACCATCTGACGCAGGTTGCGACCATGCGCGCGCCCGAAGCCACCTATGCCGCCCTGACCGAGCAGTTCTCGCCCGAGGAGCAGGTGCAGCTCACGCTGGCCATCAATGTCATCAACGGCTGGAACCGTCTGGCGGTGGGCTTCAACCTCTATGCCCCGGAGCTGGGATGGCATTGATCGACGCCAGTTTCGATGCGCATCGACCCATGCTGATGCGCACCGCCTACCGCATGCTCGGCTCGCTCAGCGATGCCGAGGATGTGGTGCAGGAGGCGTTCCTGCGCTGGGCCGGAGCGGACCGCGACAGCGTGGCGGTGCCCGGCGCCTTTCTGCGCCGCATCGTCACGCGGCTGTGCCTCGATCACCTGAAATCCGCGCGGGTGCGGCGCGAAACCTACACCGGCCCGTGGCTGCCCGACCCTCTGGTGGAGGATGAGCCGGTGGAGGATGTCACCCTGCCGCTGATGCTGGCGCTGGAACGCCTGTCGCCTCTGGAGCGCGCGGCCTTTCTGCTCCACGATGTGTTCGGCGAGAGTTTCGAGGCGATCTCCGCCGCCATCGACCGCGATCCGGCCGCCTGCCGTCAACTGGCCGCCCGGGCCCGCGCACATGTGCGCAATGAACGCCCACGCTATGCCGTCGATCGCAGCCATGGCATGGAGATCGCCGAGGCTTTCTTTCAGGCCTCACGCGGGGATGGCATCGCGGCGCTCAGCAGCCTGCTGGCGCAGGAAGTACGCTTCCAGAGCGATGGCGGCGGCAAACGCCCCGCGGTCGGCCGTGTGTTGAACGGCATGCAGGAGGTTGTGCGCGCCTATGCCGCCATCGCCCGGCTTCAGGCGGGGCCCGCGCAATTCCTGCGCCATGCTTTCGTCAACGGCCTGCCCGGCTTCGTCACGCGCGAGGCCGACGGGCTGCTGCAGACCACCGCCCTGCTGATCGAGGACGGGCTGATCCGCGCGATCTATGTCATGCGCAATCCGGACAAGCTGGGACATCTCGAACTGTCCTGAACGCTCTGTCATCGGCGTTTCATGGTTCTCGACTAGCTCCTTGCCGACTCCGGGCACCGACTCCGGGCGGAGCGCGACAGGGGGCACAGCATTGTCAGGGCCAGAACAGCCATGCCCGCCCCCTTTTGGGGACGCGGTACAGTGAACGAGATCACCTCGATCGCGATGGGGCATCATGCCGAGCGCGATGACGCAGATTTGCATCAGGCGCTGCTGCAGTTCGTCGGCGGGCGGCTGAGGCATCATGCCGATGGCGAGGATATCGTTCAGGAAACCTGGCTGCGGCTCTATGATTACCGCCAGAAGCGCAGCGTCGCCAATGTCGGCGCCTTCTGCTTCAAGGTGGCGCGCAATCTGGTCCATGACTATTTCCGCGCCCGCCGCGCCATGCCAGAGGCTCAGGAGGTCACCGAGGAGATCGCCTGCCCCCAGCCCCGGATCGAAACTGTGCTGGACTACCGCCAGCGCGTGGAGATTCTGGTGAGCGCGCTGCGCGTCATGCCCCCGCTGCGGCGCGAGGTCTTTCTGCGCCGCCGCCTCGACGGCATCGCCAGCAAGACCATCGCCGACGATCTGGGGCTGAGCGTGGCGGCTATCGAAAAGCACTGCACCCGCGCCCTTGCCGATCTGCGCGCCGCTCTGGAAAAGCGCGGATTGCCCGGTGGAGCCCGGCCATGAGCGGCCCCCTGAACCATCAGGCCACGCTGAACGATCCCGCGCTGGGCGAAGCTCTCGCGCAGGCCGCGGCCTTCGGTCGGCTGTCGAACGACGATATCCGCGCCATGCGCGAAGCGCGCCGCCGCAAGCTGGCCGCCGGGGTGACGGCGGCGCTGGCCCTCGCGGTGGGTGTCGGCATGTGGCAGCGGAGCGGCATCGGGCCCGAAGCCCCGCTGACCGAGCATTACGAAACCCGGCGCGGGCAGAAGCTCAGCGTGCATCTGGCCGATGGCTCGACCTTGCAACTCGATGGCGCGACCAGCATCGATGTCTCGCTCGGCAAGGATCAGCGCCATGCTGTGCTGCAGCGTGGTGAGGCCTATTTCGACATTGCCCATCAACCCACGCGCCCCTTCACCGTCGAGGCGGGCGGGTCGCGCACGCAGGTGCTCGGCACGGCCTTCGACATCGATCTGGCGCATCGCGATGTGAAGCTGGCGGTCTATCGCGGCGCCGTGCGCTTCGGCAGTCAGGTCACCACGCAAGGCGTGACGGTCCGTGCCGGTTGGCGCTCGCATCTCACCGATGGCATCGCCAGCGAGCCGACCCAATTCGACGCCTCGCGGCAGGATTGGCGGCAGGACTGGCTCGACACTGACGAGATGCGGCTGGGCGATCTGGTCGAGACGCTCAACCGGCGCGGCGGCACGCCGATCCTGCCGCCCCCGCCCGCCTTGGCCGACCAGATGCTGACGGGCCGTTTCAAACTCGACAGCTCCGAGCAATTGCTGGGCGCCATCGGCAGCGTTTACGGCTTTGCGCTGGAGCATCAGGGGCAAAATATACGCCTCGTCCCCACGGCTGAGAGTGACACAAAAACGTCATCCCACTGACGCTGCATTGCAACAAAATTCTTTTGTCCGGAATGCGTTACCGCCCCGTCTTCCCTTCGAGACGCAAGCGCGTCGAAGCGGAGAAACACAGATGATGAGCAACAGGGGAATTTCGCTGCTGGCCCTCGCGGCGGTGCTCGGCATGTCGGGCGGCGCGCAGGCCAGTGCTGCGCAGACCAACGTCGCGGGGCAGGTGCGTTACGATATCGCCTCGGGCGATCTGCGCAGCGCCATTTCGCAATTCTCGCAGGCCAGCGGCCTGCAGGTGGTGGTCGCGCCTAAGGCGATCAGCGGGCGCCGCACGGCGGGTCTGCGCGGCACCTTCCAGACGCGCGATGCGCTCGACCATCTGCTGCGCGGCACAGGGCTGACCGCCAGCTTCCAGAATGGCGTGGCCGTGCTCAAGCCCGCGCCGGTTGCGGCGGCGGTCCACCCGCATCCCGTCCAGTTGGTGGCGGCCCGCGATGACGCCCCCAGCCCCAGCACTGCCGCCCCCGAAGACGCGGACGCGGCCCCGCAGATCACCGTCACCGGCTTTCGCCACAGCCTGACCGTTGCTCAGGATTTCAAGCGCCACGCCGTGGGCGCCGAGGACGATATCGTCGCCTCCGACATTGCCGCCTTTCCTGATTTGAACCTTGCTGAATCGCTGCAGCGCGTGGCGGGCATCACCATCACGCGCGACAGCGGCGAAGGCCGCCAGATCGCCCTGCGCGGCCTTGGCGCCGATTTCACCCGCACCCAGCTCAACGGCATGGAGGTGCTGGGCAACACGGCGTCGGGCATGGACAATCGCGGCGCGGTCAGCCGCTCGCGCTCCTTCGATTACAGCCTCTTCGCCTCGGAATTGTTCAGCCGCGTGGCTGTGCAGAAAAGCTTTTCCGCCGAGCAGGATGAAGGCGGCATCGCGGGCACTGTCCAGCTGACCAGCGCCAAGCCCTTCGATGTGGGTGACAAGTTCATCGTCTCGGCCAAGGGGCAGACCAACACCAACACCACCGGCGTCACGCCGCGCGTGGTGGGCCTGGCCTCGCATCGCTGGGGCGATTGGGCCGCGCTGGTCTCGGTGGCCTACAGCCAGATCCGCAGCAATGAGTTCGGCTATCGCAACTGGGGTTGGGGCCTGACGAAATACAACGCCGCCAACATCGGCCCCGGTATCGATGCCGCCACCCGCAACGCGCTGCTGAGCGGCGTCTGGGCCCCGACGGCGGAATCGCCCTCCAGCTGGTACACCGACCGCAAGCGTCTGGGCATCACCTCCTCCCTGCAATACCACCCCGGCAAGGACTTCAAGCTCGACGTCGATTTCCTCTACGGACGCCTGTGGGACCACCGCGACGACTATGCCATCGCCAGCGCGGGCACCAATGCGCTGACCGGCAGCCCGATCGGCGGCACGCAGGTGATCCAGAGCGCCGTGGTGGACAACACCAACACGCTGCGCGCGGCCAGCTACACCGGGATCGATCAGCGTTCCGAACACCACATCGTCGAGAACCACACCAATTTCTATCAGGGCGTGGCCAATCTCAGCTGGAACGTCACCGACCGGCTGACCGTCAATGCGCTGGGCGGCTATGAGGAATCGGACTTTGCCCAGCCGGTGTTCGACAAGGTGTTCATGGAGCTGAAGAACACCGCTTTCAGCTTCGACACGCGCCCGACCATCCCCTTCAACACCTATGGCAAGGATCTGACCGATCCCAACAATTGGGCGCTGCAGCGGCTGGACACGCAGGAAAACGCGATCACCAGCAAATATGCCAATGGCAAGCTGGACGCCGCCTACAAGCTTTCCGACACGCTGACCCTGAAGGCGGGCGGCGCCTTCAAGCATTTCACCAACAGCGGCTATCAGTACAACAACAAGGTCTTCCACAATGTGCCCGCCGACGTGGCCATTCCCAACAATCTGAAGCAGACCGTCTCGCCCCAGACCCAGCTTCAGTATATCGTCGGCAATGTGGACGGCGTGTACAATTACATCGGCGATCCGCGCGATCTGAATGCCTCATACCTGCAGGCGGGCAGCGATTATCGCGTCGATGAAAAGACCTGGGCCGGGTTTGCGCAGGTCGATCTCGACACGATGCTGGGTGACATGCGGCTGCGCGCCAATGCGGGCCTGCGCTATTACTCGACCGACCTCACCTCATCGGGCCATCTGGCCACGACGGGCGGTCTGGTGCCGGTGTCGATCACCAACAACAGCAATGGCTGGCTGCCCTCGGCCAATGTCGCGCTGGATGTGACCAAGGCGCTGATCCTGCGCCTGAGCGCCAGCCGCAACGTCAACCGCCCCGCGCTGGGCGACCTGGCAGCGGCGGGGTCGATCACCACCCGCCCCAATGGCGGCAGCGCCAGCTTCGGCAACCCTTTCCTCAAGCCCTATAAGGCGACCTCGATCGAGGGCTCGGTCGAATATTACATGGACCAGAGCGGCATCGCCTCGCTGGGCTTCTTCTACAAGCATATGGACAGCTTCATCTCCTCGGCCACGACGCAGATGCCCTATGGCCAGACCGGCCTGCCGCTCTCGCTGCTGATCCAGGGGGAAGATGCCAACACGCAGTTTGACGTCAGCCAGCCGGTCAATGGCGCGGGGGCCAACATCAAGGGCATTGAGGCGGCCTTCCAGCATGACTTCACCTTCCTGCCGGGGCCGCTCAAGCATCTGGGTGTGGTGGCCAACGGCACCTGGTTCGATGGACATCAGACCGCCTATTACAGCAATGTGCCCAAGATCATCCAACTGCCCAACCTTTCGAAATGGGCGGCCAATGTGACGCTGTATTATGAGAACAAGCTGTGGGGCGCGCGCATTTCGGACGCCTATCGCAGCCGCTATCTGATCGGCGCGGGCACGGCGATCGACAACTCCGGCGACGCCATCGAGGGCAGCCATAACGTCGATTTTCAGGCGCATGTGAACATCCGCCGCGGCATCCGCCTGATCGCGGAGGGCATCAATCTGACCAACCAGCCCATCGTCCAGACGATCGGCCCGAAGCGCACCGAGGTCTACACCACCAGCGGCCGTACCTTCACCTTCGGCTTCAGCGCCGAGTTCTGATCGACCGCTACTCCCCGCTGCGCATCGGCGTGGCGGGGAGGTTTTTATGATGCCGCTTTGAAGCTGCCCCGATACTGCAGCGGCGTCACATGCAGGCGGCGCTGGAACGCATTGCGCATCTGATCCGGGCTGGCAAAACCGCAATCGAAGGCGATGGCCTTGAGCGCCATATCGCTCGATTCCAGCAGATTGCGCGCCTGATCGAGGCGCACGCCCTCCACATAATCATGCGGCGTCACACCCAGATCGCGCACGAAGATCCGCGCGATGCTGCGCGCGCTGACACCGGCGATCCCGGCCAGCCGCTCGACGGGAAAGGCCTCGCGCAAATGCTCCATGACATAGGCCTGCACCTTGCCGAGCGGACTGGCCGGATCG
>Ga0116227_10001799_pt1 | contig 48599 bp, 35 predicted proteins | sample S1TSphgellanicum_FD_89693 | JGI IMG/M metagenome (GOLD analysis project Ga0116227, IMG submission 89693) | Host-associated microbial communities from peat moss isolated from Minnesota, USA - S1T2_Fb - Sphagnum magellanicum MG | ecosystem: Host-associated > Plants > Peat moss > Unclassified... | reverse complement strand
TATTTTTAAAATAAAAAAAAATAAAAAAATTTTTCCATATTTTTTTTTAAATTTCTTGTCATAAACTATTTTTATTTTTTTTTTTTTTTATGTTTTCACACTAAAATACACTTTGTGATGAACTCAAAAAAATTTAAAAACAAAACATAAAATTTTTTAAAAAAATTTACAAGACTATTCTTTAATTCATTTAGTCTTGTATTTTCCTATCTACTTGCCTACTTATGTAAGTAAATAGGCCTTATTTTTTAACCTACTTATGTAAATAGGTAAATAAATAGGTTTGTAATGTAGGTATGTAAATCCTAGGACCTAACAACCTACTTACCTATGGTTATGTATCAACCTACCTAGTTATTAAAATAGATTTTTTTTTAATTTTATTTTTTAAATTTTAATAAATATGCCATGTGGCAAAAAAAAAATGTGGCACAGGTCATAATCTTGGACCACAAAACACCCATTTTTTTCATAGTGTTATCCACTAAACCACCTACCTATCACCTACCTACCTACCTATTTATTTACCTACCCACCCACCTACTTACTTCATCAACCTACCTACTTGTACCTACTTACCTTTTATTTTCTATCTCCCATAACCTACCCACCTCCTACCTATCATCCTACCACTTGCTACTTACCTCATAGTCTCGTAATGATATGAAATAAATATGTGAAATAAAAACTTAACCAAATATGGATACATTTTGATGTTATAGTCCATTGGTAAATACTTGGTTCATTATTGTGAAGGTGAAGATTCAATTCTTAATACTTTCAACCTATGTGCATTTCTAAAGGGATGCGGTAAGTAGGCTAAACTAAAGTATTTACATAGGTAGGTTACATAGATTATGTGAATAAGTTCATATAGGTTACGTATTACCTACATATTTGCCTGCTTTGACCTACTTTGACATGCCCCTCAACTTTTCAAAAGACCCAAAGGTGAGTCCTAGAATGAACAAGGGAAGAAGAAGAGAATTGAAACACATTCCCTAACTCGTAACACTGGGGGGTAAGAGGGCATGTTGGAGCTTCAAGATGAGACAAGTACAAACTTATAAACGAGAATTCAAAATGAGATCAACTTGCACAACCAAGAAAAGGGGGTGATTAGTGCAAGTCGAATGGAAGTGGTGCGATGGACTTAGTATGGATAACCTGAAATGTAAGCTTTTGCCCGCAACCTTTGGTTAATACTCAAATTAAACCCACCATGTTTTTTGTCATTTTGAATGTTCCTGACTTGGTAATTCTCATTGGAAATAAATGCAAAAAATAGTGTTAATTCCAAAAAATGTATACTAAAAAAAATTGTCAAATATTTGATATCACAAATTTGAAAGAAAAAAGGTTATCTCAAATGATTTTTTTTAAAAAATAATTGTAATATATTCAACCTTAAACACATAAACAAGTCCATCATCAAATTTCAAACAAAATTTTTTAAGTTCAATCTTTAAAATTATTATAAACTTCATTCGATTTTTTCAAAAATTTTAAAATAAATACTAATGATGTAATTGAATTCCACCATTTTGTGAACATAAAAAAAGGCCAACAACATCAACAAAATACTTTTTAGTAAAAAAAAATAAAAATCACCATTTTTTTAAATGATATAATTCTACAATGAGTTTTAAAACCTATTTTTTTAAAAAGTTAATGAATTTTTTAAAACATGGATTATTATTCTCATGCACCAAAAAAGAAACAGGATCAATTTTAGGGATCAATTTTGGGATTCTTTTATGTGGCATCATGAACAATTGTAATTTAAAAACTTTTCCATGATGCCTAAAGAAAACTAGGGGAAAAACATGTATTTTAATTTACATAAATGGACAACAATTTAATATTCTAGTGACAATGTTTCATTAGAACTAGTTTATGTAGGATGGGATTTTGGTGATCATCACTGTGACAATTTTAAAACCATTCCAAATTATAATTTGTCACAAATCAAATTTCATTTTAAAATCGTTTTTTGTTGTTTGTTTTGTAACATTTCAATATTTTTGTCTATTTGTATTTTTTTAATTTTTTTCACACCCTTGTAATGTTCTCTTTGGGGAGTATATTTGTATCTTACTATGGACTCACTTAAAAAGTCAAACTTTCATTAACAAGAATGAAAAATAAATTAATGACACATAATGAAATTTATAAAATTTTATAGTTTGGAAAGAAAAAATCGAATACAAGAAAATTATTATGTTTATGAAAAATAATTTAATCATGGTCACTGTTAGTGCAAAGTAATGTGGGGCCCAAATATGAAAAAATTATAATTTAAAAGTTTGCGTGCATCTTAAACTTTGCATGCATCAACATTTGACCTAATCATCAACCCATTCAAATGCAAATGTGAGACTTGTTAAGTTTTTAAAGTCCATTTCAAAAAATTGTGGTGAATTGGAAATGTAATTCATGATTAATGAATTTAATACACTCAAAGTGAATGATTCAACTTATATGTAAATGTTGATAGTTCAAGAAATGTGAAAAAACTCATTAATCCATTCAAATATAAATGTGAAACATTGGACTATTATGCATGTCTAAATACATATTAGTAGGTGCAATGGGCAACATTTGAATAATGGTTTCAATATATTTTAATAAATACAAGATACAACTTATGACTAATGATTTTAACATATTAAAAGTGAATGGTTCAACTCGTATACATTTGTTGATAATTGAAAAGATGTGAAAAAAATACCATTAATTCGCTACAATATAAATGTGGGGTTTTCAATTGTTACATATGTTTTAGTATTTTATGATAAGTGTAAAATGCAACTCATGAATAATGGTTTCAACATGTCAAAAGTTGATGTTTCAACTCATATGCCAAATTGATAGTTGATGAAATGTCAAAAAAATCACAATATATAATGGATTGTGTAGATAAAATTCAAGGTTATTTCAATTTGCACGTCAACAATTTGAAATTATTAAAAATGAAATAGGGTCCAAATTATATTCATAAGTGAATAAAATAATGAATATAACAATTATAAACAATACTAACCAATAATTAGTCCCACAAGGCATTTACAAATTAAAAATGGCCAAATGTTATTACAATGTATCAAATCTGTTGCAACCCTAGCTTTGGGCTCGTAACCAAGGCAAAGGGGTTACAAGGTTGCGGGCCAAAAAGAAGTTTGGGAGTCAAGGCAAAGAGGTCGCAAAGGTGCAGGCCAAGAAGAAGCCCGGGAGTCACATCATATACTCTCGAGAGTGTAAGAAAGTGTGAAGGACTATGAAGGAGTGAACCCTCACACTCCCAAGGCAATTCCCACTTTGGGAAATAGAATCCTAGTGGACTCCCAAAACTTCAGAGAATGATTTCAGGGGTCAAAACTCAATGGCTTGTCATGTTCTTTATATTATTGAAAAGCTCTTGAAACGTAGATGTCTAAAATGAACTTAACTGCTCATTTGGACATCTGAAACACAAGTTATGGCCAAAAGAAGGGCTGGAAGTCAAACTAACAGTTTGACTCCTGACTAGAAAAAGTCGGGGGATTGACCCTATTTCGATCCAAGGTTTATTTGCAAAATTATGGGGCTCCAAATTCGCGGGAGTCCCAACTGGTACGATTTCGAAACTCCCACTCGGGAGTCGTCAGAGAGAAAAACCATTTGGATGTGGGCTCCGTGGCCAACCACAGAGTATATTATAAGGGGGAAAATGGTGACTTCCCCCAAGTCCGAGCCGTGGTGAGTCTAGTGTGTTCGTGTTACTTGTGGTTCGTCCTAGCACCAAAGGTGCTCCAACTATACACTAACCACTTTGTGTGGGTTGTGTGTAGGCGCGTGTGAGTGAGTGAAGCTTATTAACTCTTCCTAATCCCATCTTGGAGCTCCAACATGCACCTTTACCCCTCAAAGTGTTGTGAGCTAGGGAGTGTGCCCCGACTCCTACCTTTTTCGTTGTCTTCTACTTGGACTCACATTCAAGTCCTTCAAGGGGTTGGGAATGCGTCAAAATCGAATAGTAGTCACAATGTGTAAGGGTGGAAAAAGACAAGATTTCTTCTTGTGGAATGATATGACGATTCCTAAAGTGAACACATAAGAAAAAGAAAATGACCATCACCAAAGTTGACACGTTCCCAAGTCCCTAGTCAGACCTAAGTCGGATCTAGGTTACTCAAACAATAGAATTGTGAAGAACTTGGGGCACGCTCCCAACTTTCAGCACTAGAAAGGGTAGAGGGCGTGCTGAAGCTCCGGGATGGGATTAGGAAGAGTGACAAGCTTCATTTACTTACTCGATCTTGCATAAAACAAACCAACAAGTTGGTTAGTTCACTTTCTAGAGCACCCTTGGTGCTAGGACAAGCCACGGGCAACTTTGGATTCATTTGACTCACCACGGCCTGAACTCAGGGGAAGCCACCACCTTCCCCCATATAGTATACTATGTGCCTCTCCATGGCACCCACATTCGAATGGCTTTTTGTCCCCAGACTCGTAAGGAGGAGTCCCAAAATTGTCCTGGGTTGGACTCCAAGGACTTTGCAAGGTCATAACTCTTTGCTCAGACCTCTGATTGGGATGAGGTCTAGAGCAAACTTGTAGCTTTCCTCAAGATCTTTCCAACGGTGTGTCGTACTCCACTTACGCGCACCGGGGTCGAGTTGCTTCCCAACTTTTAGTGGTTGGGAGTCAAACTGCCAATTTGACTCCCGACCTTTCTTTTTGCCATAACTTATGCTACAAATATCCAAATGGCCCATGTGAGGCCATTTTCGACATCTACACTTTGCCAGCTTTCCAATGATATAAAGAACACCCCAATGTGAGGTGTTTCGACCCTTGCAATTGAACTCTGAAATTTTGGGAGTCCCGAAGGACTCCCAAGTCCCAACTTTGGGAATGTGAGTTTCATCCTCACACTCTCTCAAAGTAGGGTTGCAACAAAAGTGAATGCTTCAAAAAAATAAAATGACCATCATCAAATACAACAAACAAGGAAGAGATAGCCATCACTAGGTACAATAAACGAGAAGAATAAATAACCATCACTAGGGTTAACTCATTGAAAGGAAATGACCATCACCAAGAACAACAATTTTTTTTTTAAAAATGACCATTTTTAGGGTGAACACATCAAAAGAAAAAGAAAACCATCACCAAGTACAACATAAGGAAACAAAGGAAATGACCATCAATAAGTACAACAAACAAGAAGAAAGAAATGAACATCATTAGGTACAACAACAAGAAAAAGGAGACAACCGTCACCAAGGCCAATGCTAGAAGTAGGAGACAACCAAGGCAAACAATTGAAATAAAGAGACAACCATCATTTAGAAAAACATATTAAAAAAAGAGATGGCCATCATTAGAAACAATAGATGAAAAAAAGGAAATGACCATCACTCTCTGCCATGCCACACCATCTGCATCGCGCACAATAATGTTTAAGATGGTAATAACTTATAGATCAAAAGAAAGAAACGAACATTGTTAGGGCCAAAGAAGGGGGGCTAATGCTACTTACTAATGAATGCTTGAGAAGCTTGAAAGAGACATTTCATAACTAAAACTATAATAACAAAAGCTCAATGTAGTTGGTAGCCTAGTTGAAGCTAGCTTAATTTAGAGTTTGTAATTTGAATGACAATGCAATAATTAAAAGCATGAGGGGTTGAATGTAGTAGGAGCATGAGGAAACCATTGCAACAATAGCAACATTAGGAAAAGAAGGAGATCAATGTTTGGTGGCGGCGTCCATCTTTGTTAGAAATTTAAGATACCATAAACATCACAAACCCCCTCACCATTGATCTAAACCCTTAAAATCCAAACAATTTTTTCAATTGTGAATGAAAATTGAATAGGATTCCATGTGGTACTAGCTTGGCAAGCAGTGTGTGTGTAAATGCTTGATGAATAGAAGGATTTTGACTATACATGAGGAATTTTTTTGATAATTTGTAGGGAGAAAGTTTTTTGGAATTAGTGTGATAAGAGTGTAGTAAATTTGTTTTTCAAGTGGAAGACCCCCCTTGCTTTGGAAGGGCATAACTTCTACAACTGTAAATGGAATTGGATGATTCAAAAACTGAATGAAGTGCCCATAGAGGGGCTATAAATTATGTTCAGACTCTACCACCCACTGAGTGTTAACTAGGATGCTAATGTCTTATAACCCACTAAGTGTTCAGTTGTAGGTCTGTCTACCCTAGTAAGCATTGGTGACGATGCCTCTTAGAGTCATGTGGCGCGATTTTACTGATGGCGCTGAAATTTTTGATAATCATCATGACTTATCTGACTTTACATTTGTACAAATATTTTATTAAATTTAGCATTATTTCCATCTTTATGCTCCATTAAGTCTTAGGCTTCTAGAGGTTAATGAAGTTTGGCAACAAACTTTTACAAGGCCAATAAGAATTTCCTTGTCAAGTGTGTGAACCCAATTTGAGTGCCCAAAACTAACTGAAGTAGTTTCCTTAATATTCAAACCAAACTTTATTGCAAAACAGGTTTGGTTGGCAGTGTATTTTTAGTTCCTGTTTTTCTGCTCAACTTACCATAAACTGTTCTTAGTTTTGTTGAGTGGTCACCTAATCAATTATAAGACGGTTTGAGTCATGATCTGCATTTACCACATGTCAGGTTTGTTGTTTTGCTTGGAATCAAAAGAGTGGAAAGATTTGTTTGTTTACTTCGCTTCAAATTGCTGGAGTGGAATGATATGTTTGTTACTTCACTTTGAATTGCAAGAGTGGAATGATTTCATGGGCTGCGCATAAGTACTATGGGTAGCCCACTAGTCATCTATAGGCATTGTGCTATCATTCTGCATCTAAGCCCTAAACCCTAAACCCATTAAGCCTAAACCACTCAAACCCAATTGTGTGTGTTTTCCTGATATGACTGCAAAATGGTCAAGGAAAGCTCCAACTACATCCACACATGAAATTTCCAAAACTGCAGCATAGAGAGTTAATCCCAATGCTCAAGCATGCTCAAGATTGACACCTGGAACGGAAAACTGTAAGAATGGGGAAGAAGAAGAAGGAACACACCACTGAAAGCAAATGAAAGCTTCACTCAAGCTTGCAAACTCAAATGTACATAACTAGTGCCTCAAGGACAAAGAATGGTTGTAACCATAACAGGCACCACAGAGTATATTATAAACGGCACCGCATGAAAGTGATGTACACCACCTTTCTCCTTCAGCTCTGCAGCATTTGACATTGCAGGAACCCGGGATGAAAACAAAGGGAACAGTAAGGGTGTCTTGAGTACTCTGCAGCCTAAGTATCCAATGCACTATTTAAAAGGCAAATTTTTTTTATTGCAGAAAGCAGCTTGGAGCCAGATAATACTACACTTTAAAATACTGAAGATATACGTATTGAGACAGTGGCTGCGATCTAGCAGAGAACAGATCTGAAGGTTAAGACCTAGGGCTTGATGCTAATCCAACATTTTACTGAGTCGGTTAAGGGTGAGGGTTGCCATTCGATGACCAGGCTCAATTTTTAAGACTTTCTTTAAGTCTGACACACTTAGCTTATATTTTTCCATACTCTCATATAAGTGTGCCCGCTGCATTAGTTTCTCGACACTGCCTTCATCCATCTCACATGCCTGTACCCAAATCACCAGGCACACCCAACACAAGCATCACATGAGATACATGTACATGATGGACCTGTGTACATACAGCTTATTGCACTACAGACAACAAGTATATCGAGCTGTTCAGAATCCAGACAGTGACTGGGAATACTTAAACCATGTGCGAGGACATGAACAAAGATCAAAGGAAGCCTAGCATGCTTGAACAGAGAAAAAACACATTCACAGAAAAAAAGAGAGAGACAGGGAGAGATGTATGGGGGGAACAAAAAACACATGGAAGAGGATGAAGGATGTGAAGCTAAAGAAAAGTAACACACAGTGATGGCCTTATGTTAGTGTGATAGTCTCTTAAGAGTATTTTTTCCCTGGTAAATTCCACTCTATAACTGGACAACAGGCTTTCATGTAGTAGAATAGTGACAATACCATGGTGCAATCAGCAAGAGCCTTCTTGTATTCACCAATCTCTTTATAGCACGAAACCCGGCAAGTGATTACTTCAGAAAGAGTAGCATTGTTCACCCCCTCTTTCTGCAGCAGCTCAATCGCCCAGGAAAGCCACTTTATGGCGTTTGGGAACTGCCCTTCCTTGTAAAAGGTGTTGCCTTTCTGGTATGCTGCACTCCCAGTCACACCTGCAGGAGGGGGACCAAGACCTTCCAACTCTGTCGTAACACCTTCATTCTCAAAAGAGCTGCTGTTTGCAGCAGCACCAAAAACCTCACCCCATCCATCATGGACTGGATCACTGGCTTTTGCAATAGAAGGTGCCTGAGAACTTGAGAGCATTGCTTCAAGCGGGTCCTCATGGGCTCTAGACACTGAGGATTTGCCAGAACCGAAGAATGTTGAAAACTGGTCAACGCCTGAGGCTGCAGGTCTAGAACTTGGAGCTCTAGATGATTGTGGTTGGGCTTTAGTTTGTGAGTTACTGGCAAACACAAATGGATCCACAGAAGGGGCAAATGGATCAGTCTTTGGACCTGAGGCACCAATAGGACCAGAACTGGGCTTTGAGAATGAGAGACCTGCAAAGGGATCCACCTTTGATTGGGACTTTGCACCCATAGAGAAAGGTTCTGGAGAGGCCTGTTTAGCAGGTGGAGGGTTATTGAACATGGCTGTGTATGAAAAAGATGATCTTCCTGAGGAAACAGCAGGTGGAGTTGGTGTCTTCTTAGCAGTCTCTGCACGACTCTCTGGGAGTGACGATTTCAAGTTGCCCACTCCATGTAGGCCTGATGGTGCTGAGTTCTGTTGCTTTAGAGGCCCAGATGATCGTCCTAAAGCACCCCCCAGCAGATCCCCAAACACATCCTCCTTACTTGAAGTAGCTATACCTGAAATTCCAGTTACTGATTTAGATGTTGGAATCTGTCCCCAACTCCTGCCTGTAAGATCCACCCCTTTTGATTGGGGTTGTGACTGCCCAAAAACCCCACCTGTGCCATAAAGGTTACCGGCTAAAGATTTTGGATTGCTATAAAAGCCATCTCCAGTCCCAGTTGACGTGACTCCACCTGCATTCGGACGACCAAGAAATTCATGTGTACTTGCAACACCAGTAGGTTTGGACTGACTTGGCATACCACTACCGTATAAATTAGGTTTAGATGCCCCTGGCTGAGGTTGGCTCAAAAACTCAAAGTTCTGGTCTGATCTTTGTGTTTGGCTTGGCCCCAAGCCACTTGAGGATGCGGACCAACCTGCAGGTGCCTGAGATGAAGTATTTGTGGGTTGCTTTTTCTGATCTCTTAAGCTCCCAGTTGATTGTGGTTTTGATAGACCTGGTCCAAGTTCAAAATCAAACTGGTAATTGTTCAGTGGTGCTGCTGCCTGTTGCAGATTCTCCGCTCGCCTCATGATTGCAGAACCTGCAAACCACACTCTTCAGTACAAGATTAAGAGATAGAAATGCATGCCTGACTTTGTCATTTAACAAATCTCTACACATAGAGACCTAAAGGAAGGCAGTTGTAACCTCAAAAATCACTCTTCCCAGCAAAAGATCATGGACACAAACTATACTCCACACACTAATGTAATTGGAGAATCCCTACTTGATGTCTGCACACCCAAAAAGAGCTTAACAATGCATTTACTTCTGCCCTAAACACCAGAGGAAAATGTGTATCAATCCTGGGCCACGTATCAGTTTCAATCTGGAAAATGTGTAACATCCAATCTGACCACATCACTTTGTTTGATGTTTCCAACAGGGAAAAGAACAGAGAGATGATGCCAATGTCAGCGGTTCTTCAACAACATATGCCCATTGCTTGAAAAGGTCCTCTCACACATTGGCATCCTATCTCAATGTTTATTATCCACGATTAACTTCCTCAATCTTGGATGTATCTATCTGTGAGAGAGAACTACATAGTAGCACTTATAAGGCAACCATCATGTGAAAAAACATGGCAAAGAATGAGTGTGGTTGTAACCTTATGAAGGTTCCTCAAAAAGTATCATACCATCACCTTCAACATGAATAGCAGTGACTACCTGTTATGACTCCCCACTGACTGCATCCAGTCTTATGGTGGGCACATGTCTATTTAATAATCTGCACAAAAAATCTGGCAAAAAAATATGAAAAAATTGTGTCATGAGTTTCTGTCCCATTTCCAGAAGCAACAGGAAGACTCAGATGACATGTTGGCAAGCACTCAAGAGGTAGAGTGGATAAAAACCCGTGAATAGGATCCTCCTTCAAGCTGCAGCAAGCTTGTGAGGGTAAAATACAGTTCATTTTAGCTTGCCCCTTTACAAGCAAGCATCTAAAGCCTCAAATCTTGGACAGCGGATCCAAAGGAACCAAGAAAATATCTCTCACAGATTGATGAACAAAACAACAAGAATCATTACAAGATGCCAAAAAGCAAAAAATAAAATCAATTAGGTCATCTTCTTTCCTCACCCAACTGCAACACTCTCCTGGCCGTTTTCTCAAACAACTGCAGAAAAATGCAAATCTCAGAAAAATCCAAAGGAATAGAAGAGAACAACCCAATGGAAAATCCTTCAAAACAAAAGCAAACCAACTGCAGCATGGATAGGAAAATTTCCCCAACCCAGATCTAAGTTACTTTACAGATCTATAGGGGGAAAAAAAATGATGCAGAAAAAATCGAACTAACAAACTCAACATTACCACTCACAACACCGGTCCGTTACCTCTACATCAAATCCTTCAGAACAAAGTACCAATACTACACACCACAACACAGAAAACCGGACCTCTCAACCCCAGGTATGGAACCCTAAACCTAAGCACTGAGCTCAAGGTGTCATTTTCGTCCATCTTCAGAGACGAAGGGAAGCAAACCAAACTAAATCACAAAAAACCCCCTCCCCCAAACACAACACACTCACACACAAACACAGATGTCATCCCAACAAAATGCACAGAACCCAAGCAGACAGCTTTGAGACCCAAAACAGAAGCAATAACTGGGCCAGATTGCGAAAAGGAAAGAAAACACCCCAAGTACCAGCTCAATTCCAGTTGAAAGCTCCCACTCTTCCTCCTCCTCCTCTCCCAGAAATTTGATCGGCAACTCTTGCGATTTCAAATCTCTTCTATGGACCTTGTCCAAGAGGCGTGGAGTCAAAGGGGCTGGAAGAGATCCGTCGCAGAAAACCAAACCCTAGTTTGCGCTTGCTTGCTGGCTTCCAGGCTCTTCCGCCACCACTGCCTTTTCCCCGGTTTTCCCGTCAAATCTACCAAAAAGATAGAATTCAATCTTACCATTCCCATAGGTTTCAAGTTCACAGATACCCAACAAGCATTTAGTGTGCCTAGACCTATGTTGGGCGGTTATTTCATTTTTACGAAGAACCTCCGGTTCCGGTTCTAACAAATAAATTAGAAGGGTTCTAGTTCCGGGTACCACATATAACTGGTATCAGGGATCCAGTTCAAGGTCCAGATCTTGGGGGGAAAAAAAACTGAATTCCAATTCCAGGTTAACTCAAATTGGAACCAGTGGTTAACCCCCAGTCAACCTCTAGTTAACCCTTGATTATAATATTTTTTCAAAAACCAAAATTCTCAAATATTCTGGTGCTGGTTTTGGTTCCAATTTCACACATAAGTAGATTTACCAAGAATCTAGTACCCACCCAACACAGGTATATACCTAGAAATGCTAGGTATTTATTGAAGCTTAGTAATGCAAGGTATTTATTGATCAACCTTGTACCCAACAACTTACTTTATCAAACATTTAAGGACAACAAAAACAGTGCATGAAACACAAAATAGGGGTTGAAAGTAGTGTTTAAATAGGGTATGATTTTAAAGATAACTTTAACATACCAAGTTTTTTTTATATTTCTAGTAGACGATACCCACATCGTGGGGCCTTTGAATGAGATTACTCATGCTTTTGATCATTTCTTGACCCAATTAGCCCTAGTTGGGTTTAATGTTAAAGTGTCAAAGTGTAAGCTTTGAAATCCATTAGGGATTTTTTTTGGCATAAAAAATTTCTTATGGTTGCACTTTGGTCATAAATGGTTTACGCATTTTGGATGTGTTAATGGGTTCTCAAGACTTTGCTTTGCACTTTTTAGATGATGTTTTATTTTAAGACGTGGCACATATGGATGATTTTCATTTCCTGGGAGATGCCCAAGTTGTTTTGGGCATTTTGTCCTCATGTGTAGTTCATCAATCTTTTTATTTCACACGAACAATATTTCTTTCTTTTTTTTTCTTATTTCTCTTAGCGGGTTTCAATAAAAAAATTATGCAAATATGTGAAAACATTATGGGTTTAAGATCGTGGGAGTTTTTTCAGGGCCCTTTAGTAAGGTGTCAAGCTCGATTATCGACATCCTTTGGTGGTATAAGCCTTTTCTCTATGTAAAATTGTGTCCCATTTGTTTTTCTAAAGAGTTGGGTTCTAGTGGCTTCATATTTGCGCTTTAGGTTTTATATTTTTGATAGACCTGTTTTGAAAGAATATGTTTCTCAAGTTGAAGGAAGCCCACACTTGCTTTAATCATGCGTATGTGTAATATAAGATGGCTTTCCTCTTGTAGCAAAAGTTATGCACTCTTCTTTTGAGAATTTGGAAGTTAGCAGCGCCCCAAGTTTACAGGCATCTTTGATGGATTTCCATCACAACACATCCCTTAGGTCTATCTTGAAAGATGACTCCATTTCCTCAACATCCAGAGCTTGCATTCGTTCTTGTTTAGGCAAGGTAGTAGGGCTATGGTTGGTTGTTAGGACATCTATTCATTCATTTCACATAACACACTCTACTTTCACCTAAATGTTATGTTTTCATCTCGAATTGATTCTACTTTCAACATTTAGTCTTTTCATATGTAAATGTGGACACGGGTTGGACACATTTGGCACACATTTAGCTTGTTGCTCATTTGGAGGTTAATGGATAGCTCGAAATGTCATGTATGCCCTCGCTCGAAAAAGTGAACACACTGTATGGTGGTACGTTTTTATGTCAGGAATTTCATTATGAACCGATTTTTACATGACCCAAAAGGAACAATCTTTGTTGTCGATGTGGTGGTTATTGACCCGACATGGGAAACAATGGCTTCAAATGTCATTAGTCAACTAGCAAATGCAATTGTGAAACTTAGCATGATTGCTAAAATTTGCAAATATAAAGGACTTTATGAAGGGCACCATTTCATTCTAATGGTCATGGAGGTGCACAGCGCATTTAGACGCGCATTTGGACGTGATATGGATTGTTTCATTAAGGAATGTGCCCATCTTTTCCACAATAGAGGATTAGGAGGTCATTTATCCTTGTCTTTTTGCATTCAATTTTTCAAGTAGCATGTTATTATTGCTTTTTAGTATGCTTTAACCTATAAAAAAAAGATTGTGTTGGTGAATGATGCATGTTTTAGACCTCCCATTACTATTAGATCTCATGATTTGCATGGAGGCCACATCAGAGAGGTCATGGGTGAAATAATTTTCTACCTTGAAAGGGTTTGGCTTTCTCCTTTTTTCTTGGTGGTTATAGGTTGTTCGCCTTTTGGCCTTTCTTTGGCCTTCCTTTTTTGTCTCCCCTGTGATGGTTTTGGCCATCAATTTTTTATTTAACTTTTTTTTCTTTTACATCTCAAGATGACATGTGGGGCAATGCATTTTTAAACATAGAAGGAAATTTACTGTAGTTTATTATTCTCCATGACCTGCTCTTGTTTTGGCTTTTATTTACTATATAGAGACTAAACATTACAGTTGTCCATAAAATCACCCTCTATTTCACCCCCTATCTCCTCTGCTTTCATACCCTTATCCCATCTTTCAGTGGTGTTTGCAAAATAAGGAAATTTTATTAAATTTGGGTATGAAATGTTGAAACTCAACATTTAATGCACAAGGTTCAAAAGTAATTATAGTAGTTGTACATGTAAGAACAGTGAAAATGAATGTAGCAGCAACAGTGCAGGCATTCAAGAAAAAGGAAACACATGATGAAACTCAGTTTATTACCAAAATTGGTGGAAAAACTAGTTTGGGTCCCAGTTATTTCCTTTGGTAAAATTTTCATTCCTAGTTACACATTTGATGCACTATTGTGCTGAAACTGGGTATTCTTGCCCCCTAATCACCTAACATTATGGATAACTCTATTGACTAAAAATAAACACATTTTTTTCCCAAAGAGCTCTTTATTCAACCTCAATGCACAAGCACCATCAAACTTGTGATGTAAGTTTTTGTTATCAAATTGTAAGATGTAATTAGAGAAAAGTTGATTAAAGGAAAACAAATTGATGTCAGATGTTTTGCATTTGGAATCCTCAAAGCTTTGAATTGTTTATATTTGAAAGCTTAAATATTTGTAAAGGTCAAAATAGGGTTGGTCGGTTCTTCCTTTTCAAAAGAACCTTTAGCTTCATTTTTAGCAATTAAATGTTTTGTTTTTGGTAGGTTTCAGGTTTCAGGTTTAGGGTTTTTAGGGTTGGTTTGAGCAATTTTGAGCCTGGTTCTTCAAGTTTCTAACCATGTGATTTTAGTTTTGGGCACACATTTTTGAAATTCAAGGACCTTGGTTTGAAAATTTGGTCTAATTCAATCTTGCTTTTACTACAGAAGTTACACCAAAATGTGAAATTAGAATCTAAAAATTTGAAGATGGAATGATTTTAGCAATTTTCAATTGCCAATTTTTATTTTTTTTAAAGTAAAAATTGACATATTGCTACATTTGGTTTCAATGTGTAGTAACAAATATAGAAAGGTGATTAAAGATTTGTACTCCATATTTGGTTTATGGCCAAATTTGATCAAATCTTTTTAAAGATGATGGCCATTTTCTACATCTTCTTCAGATGGGTGATGAGTCATCATTTTGATTGTAAACAAAAATTCAAATCAAAGACAATGGTCTAGTTTCTTGCTTACACTACACATTCCCTAAGATTGGAGATTGTGTAGGTACAAAGTTTTACAACAAATTGAAATTGGGGATTGTAAAAGTGTAGAGTGTTACAACTAATTAAAATTAGTCATTTATCTATAAAGTGTAGCCTACTAGCCAACTCTTAAAAATACTTCAACTTGGTTGTTTTAAAAACCTAAATATTTGTTCAAGAGATCTTTTTCACAAACTTTAAAAACTAGACTTTGTACAATCTAGACATGGAGGAAGATGATTCAACGCAAGATCACACCACAAATTTCAAATAATGTTTAATCATTTTCAACATTGATCATTATGAAGTTCCTTATGAAAAAAATTGGGGCAAAAAACTTCAAAAGATTATCAATATTGGCAAGTCTGTAAATTGTAATATATTAACCTAGGTCCTAGTAAAGGTAAGTAAGTTTTTTCAAATTTAAATATTATATGTGGATAAAGGATTTTAGGTTTTGACAAACTTCCAATTCAAGTCGGGCTAAAAATATATATTCTTTGCAATTTCTATCAATTTGAAGAAGGTAAACGACCATCTTTAATTTGATTCACACAATGTGAGTTGAATTTCCTTACCATTTATTTTAAATGTGTACTATGGATAGAAGTGAATGAATTCTAGTTGAAAGGTAGGGTAAATCAAAATATGAATAACATGTACAGGTATGACCCATTAATAATTGGATCAAGACAATTATTAATCATGGACATGTGATTTTAATATAACAAGGGTGAAATGAAAACCCTTCAACAAAACTAGTACAATTTATCCAAAGCATTCTATAATGGCATATGGTAACACATTCTGAAAAGGTTTGAAGGGTTTCAACTAGGTGGCCCCTAGTTGGATTTTTTGGATTTGGCCAAAAAATTCCATTTGGTGCCCACCAAGTGGATTGTTTGCCTTTAGTCAACATGTCTTGATGGAAAATAAGTTTAGAAAATATTAATTTAATCTTTTTTTAAAAAAATATCATGACATGTAAGATGTTGATTGATTTTTTTCAATCCAATTGAACAAAATTGATTTCAATTATCCTTAGTCATGAAAATTCAATCAATATTGTGAAAAAAGAATTGGTTTGTTTTGACTAAAAAAAAACTTGTCCTTTGTTTGATTATATTAAATTTTCAATCATAAAAATATGGATGTGTTGTAGAGTGGATTTTTCAAGATGGAAGAGCTTTCTCAACGTTCATGTTCATGAAGGTCAAATTAAAAAATTAGTTGTGCAAGCATTTGGATTTGATAGTTCACATATTTGCATAACATTCTATACCATTGATACCTTTTTTTAACAATGCCATCACAACTTCAATTGATGAGAAAACAACGAGAGGTCTTCTAACTTGATGTCTTTTAGTTTCTAGGATTCATTATTGTTTTGTAAAGGGAAAGTTCTACGTTTTTGAAGCATTATGGCTATTACATGGTGTAGTCCATGAGAACTTTTCAAGCTCAAGTCCATAGACCCTTATTTTTGTATAGTAAATGTTGGGCATCTTTGGCCCATCTTCTAACATATCTATGCTTGGTTGCTACATTCATGTTGGATGGATTTTGATACCTAATCTTCTTTTTTACATTTTCCATTTGCTCAATGTGTATGGGTTTTGTAAGTTGCTTGGAATTTTACCAATGTGATACAAGTTACTATGTGGGAGGTGTAAGGTGAGAACTCAAATGCATTGAGTTCAATTTTGCCACAAACCCCTTGTTTTCATGATGTTGATGAGTTTGAGCTTTAGATACAGTTTTTGCTTCCCTCTCATAATCCATTTCATTTACTTTGTATTACTAAAATTAATGCATGGCTTGTAAAGTAAAATCATGTGTTGCCATTGGGTGCAATGCCCTTAAATCTTTAAAGGTTTAACTTCCTCACATGATTCGTCAATTTCTTTTTTATGTATCCTTCATGTGGTTCCATTTTTTGTCTTGCATTCTATGTTTTTGTAAAAATTGCTTACATGCTGAATAATTATTATTTATATGTAATCTAAGGTTTAACTGTACGTTTGTAACTTAAGCCATTGGCCAAGAGTTTTAATTATTTGCCAAGTTTTGCCACTTCAATTCTCCAACACTCACCAAAAGGTTTCACAAATGTTTTTTTTTTTTGAGTGTGACCTATATTCAAACTCTCTCAAAATTGAAATAACCATTATTCACACACACAATGCAACCTGCAATAGCCCAAATACACCACCCCTCAAAAAGGAGAAAATAGCCATAATATGTTATTTCTGTTATTTCTGTATAGCCACTCAAAGGATAACCAGGCATGCAATTGGAGCAACTTAGGGAAAGTCAGTGAAACCCATTTTGTACCTATTGACTCAAATAAATAATTATATATAATTAATAATTATAATTATAATCATTATAATGATTATATTATATATACCTATGGTCTATCTGATTTTGCTGGTATTTTGGTATGTTGCAATGATCCCTAGAACCTAACATGTGCCTTCACATTTGCATACATTAGTCCCATGAATGTTCAACTTTTTGGGTAAGTTAGGGTTCAAGGCTGAAGCAAGAAAAGTAGGTGAGAAATGAGAATCAATCAAGTTCTCACATGGGTCCCTGGCTGTCGAGTTTGTTTGTTTGTTTTATAAACTAGTGTGGCCTGTGCCATTGGCCCAAGTTTTTACCATATCCTCAACTGATTTTTCCTTCCAAAACCTGGTTTTTTGGAATTTATTTGAATTTTTTCAGCTGCAGAAATCACTTCAAAATCAATATCTCTTTACATTCTGAATCCAAATCTTACCAAATAAATTTCATTAAATCCTGCTCATCAAGATCTTTCAACCAGCACCAAAGGCACATTCCAATTCCTCCTAAATTTTCAGCTACGATTTAATTTAATTTAATTTTCAATGAAAAAATCATTCAATATTCAAGAACTTTCGCACCGCAAGTCCAAATGTCATGGAACCAAGCACATGCACCTCTCCTCATCAAGAGCTTTCCAAAGACACCAAGAACACGAATTGAAGCATCTCGTTCGGTGCAAAACAAAACAAAACAAAAACAAACTACCTTCCTTTATAGATAGATGAGCAATTCTTTGTGTATAATTTCGAGTGGGCTCCACATCTCAATTCTCCATTGCCTATTCAACATATGGCATCATATTTCCTTCAAGAGCAAAGTCAATCAAGCAAGAACTGCATATTAGGATCTTCACTTTTCACACCTAGTTTATGCACCTAGGAAGGTTGGACCCTTCCTAGGTCCATAAAGGAAAGGATGCTTGTATGTAAAAGATATCAAATGTCTCATGCATCATGGAAAGGATGTATGCCTATGTAATTAATCTATCTATGAAGCAAGGTAGTTTGTTTTGTTTTGTTTGCCACATGGAGATCTCCCTTGAGGCACTTTACGTCGCATTTTTGATATCTTCGGAAAGCTCTGGATGACTAGGGGTGCACCGACTCGGTTTGGAGCTATAGTGTGGAAGCTATTGATTATTGAAGCATTTTCTCAATGGAAACTCAATAAAATCGAAAGTGAAAACTCTATTGAAATTTGGGGGCATTCTTGGTGTTGTTGGAAAGCCCTTGGTGAGTCAGATTTCACGGAGTTTATTTCACAATTTTCAGAGCTAAGGTGTGGAAGATATTATTTTTGAGTGAATTTTGTTGCTGGAAATTCAAAAAAGTTGTGAAATTTGGGTTTGGAAGGAAAAATCAGTTGAGCCTGCAATGTGTTCACATTGTTGAATTTTAAAAAGTTTCAATTCTGAAAATTAAAGAATGTGTTCACACTTGGGCCAATGGCACAAGCTACACTAGCATTGATAATTTGACACCATAAAATGTTGCCAAATGGAATGTTACAATTTGAATGCTAGGAGAAATCCATTCCTGGAAATTCAAATCATGCGTAGGGCAAATTCCTAGGGTTGAGGTATTCCGAAAATAAGGGCCTCTAATGAGGCCTTGCTATTTGGGAACGTCCCTTGCATGTGAGGTCTACCCCTTATTAAGCCACAAGGGAAACATTAGTATGAACCTAGACACAAGTGTGAAGGTGGGAGGGTTTTCAGTTTTTGCTTCTACTCCTTAAGAGAGGGATAGATCTTATACCTCAAGATTTTTATCCTCAAGAGGCCCATGGCTCTTTCTTTTGGGTTTAGTTGTTTTGGTTTTTTTAAAAAATTTCTATTGCCAATGTGTTCATCAAGATGTTCCCAATAGCACCTATCCCATATGCTTTGCCCAAAGTTGTGCTCTTTCACCTATATAGGTGGGCCGAAGGGGAAGGCACTTCACCTACGAATAGAAACTCCTATGTTGGGGAACACCCAAGGTTTCAGTTTTTGTTTGTGATGGGAAGGAAAAATAAATAAAGAGTTGAACTTGGGAAGCACCCCTATTTAATTTGGGCTCCACACTATTATTGTGAACTACTAGCAACAATCAACTTTATTTTTCCTTATGTTTTCGTATGATTTTCAATAATTCATCATTATTTATGTCAATGTCAAATTTAATTGGAATTAATATAAATATCATGGAATTGAAAAGGCAGGCACATGTTAATTGGTTCTTTCGTATCCACTAGTGAGGCCTGTGCCGTTGGCCCAAGTGTTATCACATCCTCATCTGATTTTTTTCCTTCCAAAACCTGGTTTTTTGGAATTTATTTGAATTTTCAGTGGCAGGAATCACTTAAAAATCAATCGAGAGATCTTTCCAACAACACCAAAGGCACATTCCAATTCCTCCTAAATTTTCAGCTACGATTTAATTTAATTTAATTTAATTTTCAGTGATGAAATCATTCAATATTTAAGAACTTTTGCACTGCAAGTCCAAACATCATGGAACCAAGCCCATGCACCCCTCCTCCTTGTTGAGAGCTTTCCAAAGACACCACCAGGAACATGATCTGAAGAAGCATCCTGGTTTGGTGGATCTCATAACTACAAAACAAAACAAACTACTTTCCTTCATTCATATCCCATGTTGGTGAGTAGAAAAAAATTGAGTAAGACAATTGTACAGATGGATGGAGGTAGTTAGTAGGAAAAGAGTGAAATAATTATTGGACTTGGAAATGAGGTAAGGTAGCTTTCTTTGGAATTGTCCAAGGCGGATGATATGATAGATTTTTCCAAAAAATCATCCATATATCAGTTCCTCCAAATTTCTCATCACTGAAATTAATTTTTAAAAAAAAAAGAATTAAGTATCTGAGATGAATAAGTATTCACCTTCCTATTTACCAAGCCTTTAGGTAGGTACGTACCTACCCAACCCCACCTACAAGGCTTCATCTACCTACTTGGTTACCATTCCAATACACCCTGCAATTGCCAAAAACAATGAGGAAAAAATAAATGAAGGTATTGCATGAAGCTTGGATTTGTTAAATTCAAGCAAATTTAAGGGCATGATTAAACTACTTGTCTCCACCTATATAAGGGTATTACAAATATGTATTGATTTGAAACATTATGTTTTAATGGTTTTTAAGGGTATTACACAATTTTTTAAAAATCCACCAATGAAGGGTATTTCGTGTTACAAAGTGTTAAAAAGATGTCTTCTGCTATGATGGGGGTATTGCAATGGAGATGTCCAAGAAATATGGAACTCCATTTCAATTTTGGCATATTTAATGCATGTTGTACGCAGGTTCATAAAGCAACTAGGTTCAGATTTAGCAATTTGATTTGCTTATTTTAATGGTGTATTTAAGCAATGTGAATTAGGTTTAATAATATTATGTTTCTAGAATTGTTTATATTATTTAACACTAAGATTTTTAAATTTAAGGTTATGTAGAGAATAAACATTTATGAATTTTTGCACTTTTAAAACCTAATTACAATCAAACCTAATGTGGATTTTGGGGGGAATTTGGATTTGCACATTGATGCCACAAGACACATTCATTTTTTTCTATTTCTTTCATTGGGCGTGGAAAAAGACTCATGTGGATAGATTAAACAAAAAAGATAAAGAGACATTCCATGGCTTCCATTGATTTGTTTGTTTCATTTAGTTTAGGTTCCAAATTAGGGCTTAATTAATGGTTATAATTTTTGGGCATGTGTACATGGTTGTATAATTTTTAGGGTTTATGGCATCTACCATTCTAATTATTTAGGGTTTAAGGTTTAATGTTTGTTTGTTTAATGATATCCATGTTGATAAATTTGTTAAAGCAATCCAAGGTTGATGTGTCCATACAAGTAATTAAAAAGATACAAAATTTGACTCACAAATATGAAGGAACCATTTGATTTAATAGTTGTGACAATGTTGCATGACATCCAAGGATAAATATAATGCTTGTTTGTCCAAGTGGCGATATATTCATAAGTTCCATTGACACAACTAGGGAGCAGAAGGATCCCCATTATGTATGTAATGCATTAACTACAAGGAATTTTGTCCATTCCAACCCACACATTTGCAACTTGTGTCCAAATTAACCATTTTTTCAACTATTTATGCAACTATCTTTCATGGCACCATGATAAAAATAACTAAAAAATGTTTGTAGTTGCATATGCAACTATGACTTGAAACTAATTTGGATGAAAATGAGGACAAAAAATGGACTTTTATGATTTATTTTTAATGGCATTTCAAAATAGATGAAAATGTAATTGTTTCTGCTATTTGGGATGTGGTTCATAAGCCATTAAACAACATGTGGCCCAGTTATACATTATTGAAAAAACTTTAAAATTAAATTTTAAATCTTGTCATTTGGACAAAATGTTTAATAAAAAATCAAATATTAAAAATGATGATTTGTGTAATGTTTTAAATCAAGTAAGCTAAATAGAATGCACATTACTATATTGTCACAAAAAATGGGGTGCCTTGGTGGTAAATCAATTGATTTCCATCCTTAGGGTTCAAAGATCAATTCTCACAAATGACATGGGTTGTAGTGAATGGTGGTAAATTGACCGAATATTCCCTACCTACATAGCCTACTAAATAGAGTAAGCAACCTACCTAATAATTTAAACTAGACTTTTAGATTAGCTTAGGTGATGACATATGTCAACAACTTACAAGTTGAAATTAATGAAATTATCAATAGGGTGCAAATAGGATATCATGAGCCACATTCACCCCTTTGGGTGAATGCTTATTGGGTGTTTATTTTACAATATTCTCAAAATATTTTAAACATTTTTTTAAAAGAAAATCTTTTAAATTTAAAAAAAATTTCATCAAACTATTATGTTATGGTACACAAAAATGTTAGATATATAAAACCAAACATTGGTTACAATTGCTTGTGTATGTGTTAATGTGATTGCACCCAATAATATAATATATATATATGTGTGTGTGTGTGTACATAAATAATAATTTTATCTTAATATCTACATAATAAATATATATTTAAAAATTATATAAATAATGCAACTACATTGCTTAGTTGTAAAATCAGTCACAAAACAACAATGCCACATAAGCTAATTTGGATGGATGAAATGTTCATATTGTAAGTTGCATTTTTATGTGATTTCCATTGTAACTTAGTGCCATGTATTGTTTTTTGCAACTTTAGTTTTATGTGACTTGTCTAAAGCAAATTGTAGTCACAAGTGGCATTTACAACTAAAAAATAGTTGAAAAGATTAATCATTAATATGCAAATTCCTTATAGTGATTAATTTGATACATTGAAACCATTGATGTCAACAACATTATACAAATTTGCATAAATAATGTTTTGAGCATGAAAAATGCAATTGACTTTCTAATTTGTCATTTTCCAAGTTTTTACTTTTAAGGTTGTGTTACTCATTATCTAAACTTGCTATAATTGGAAGATTAAGGGAGAGTAACATGGATGAAAGTTTTTTTCATATGACAACACCATGCACCACCAACAATTTTTCGTTGTTATGAGACCAACCTCATGTTTTTAAACCCAATTAAAACACGATTTGCAACTAATTTTTTATGGTTGAGAGGTTTAGGTTTTCAAGCTAAGCCTTGTCATTAAACAAATTGTTGCCAATTTTCAATAGATAATTTTTTGTCAACACATTGTGTGGCACCCATTATCACGAATGTTAATGCCATGAAATTCATTCATATGAATGTTCATCCATGATTTGTATGAACTTGTACTTAATTCCTACTTCAGTTTTAGTTCACTCTTAGTTAGCTTTTAATTATGTTTTAGTTCACTTTTAATGCATTTTTAATTGGTTTTTAATTAAATTTTAGTTCACTTCTAATTAACTTTTAATTCATTTTTAATAAACTCTTAGTTCACTTCCAACTAATTCTTATGATTTTTAATTCACTCCTAGTTAAATTTTAGTTTATTCTCACATTATAAAAAAATGGTGTTCATTGAAACTACACTACCCTATAATTAAAAGTCAAAAAATAACTCATATATAACTATTGTGCAATTATCCCTTAGGTATTATAACCACTATGTAATTATCCCCCTAAAAATATGGTGTAAAAATAAATAAATTACCACATTAAAAAATCAATTAGTTGTATTATAGTTACAATGCAACTGAAAATGGATCTTCTGTATAATAAATTATACACATCATACATATATATGTAGTCAACCATGTTTGACTTTTTTAGAATTGCATTATAGTTAGCATTAATAGAAATTGGCCAAAATGTAACCACTCTATTTGCGACTACATGCAGTTATTAATTATTTGTGATTACATTTGGACATTTTTTCAACTATTTCTTGTGTTGGTCATATTTGCGACTACACTACAACTAGTTTGGGACTATTTTGGTGTTCATCTTTTCATGTGAACAACATTTAGTTTAATTTTCATCCAAGAAAAACAATTTGTGTCCCATTAGTTGCAAATGTGACCAATTTAGTTGCAACCTTCTAAGTACAAAAAGTGTATTTTGTGAATTTTAAGGAATATAATTGGGTGTATTAGGATTTATAAATGTATATTTTGCATGTATATGAACAACCATATTACAAGTATATTCAAATATTATTATTAACATAAAGGGTTTTAATATTATGGTTACACTAATTAATGTATATTTTGAGTATATTAAAATTTCATGTAAGATATTTGCTAAATATATTGTGCCCATATTACAAGTTTATCCAAACCATCTTATTCTACTTCTTAAAATTATTACAAATGACATTTATTACTATTTATATAAATATTTTTTATATATTTATATTAATTACATGTAATAAAAAATAAACTTTCAATATTATTTTTGATTAGAATTTTTAAATAGTAATTTTTATTACATAGTGATCATAATGATGATGATATTATAACGATAGGAAAAATAATTATATAATTACTGAAATAATTATTTAAAAACTAATATAGTATTATATTATTATTAAATTCTTTTCAAACGACTAATGTATTTATTAAGAATATTTTTTATTTATCAAAAAATAAAAAATTAATCATAATAAATCATAATAGTTCTAACAAGTGACATAATAATATATAATAATAATAAAATAACTAACTTAGGCTAGCTAAAAATTACATTATTATTATTATTATAAGTAATCAATTATGAAGTATTACTATATTATAATATAATTACCAGGAAATATTAATATAGTTTTCAGTTTTTATATTTCAAATTTATAATTAATATTTATTAATTATTAATAAGTCAATTATTATAATCAATTACTGATATATGATTTTTATTTTTATTTTTATTATTTTATAATAATTACTGAAGTAGTTAGAATGGAAATCTAATAAATTATTACACAAACACAGAAATTATTTTTGAAGGAAAAATATACTTAATAACAATGTAAAATATTTATTGTAACAGTTCAAAAATAGCTATAATGAGTGAAGTAATAATATGAATAATAATAAATAAATAAAACCATGGCTACCAACTAGCTACAATAGTGATTGAATTAATGTTATTGTTACTATTACATATTTACATTTATATTTCATATTAACTATACAAATGAGAATATAATGGGAATAATTATAGTAAAATAGTTAGTCTAAGCTAGGTTTTAATTATATTATTAGATTAAAAATTTATTATTCAATATTCATAATTAATAATTACTGAATATTTCAGTTATTATATTTATTTATTTGGTTAAGAAATATTAATTTATTAATTATTAATAATTAGCTAATTATTTCAATATTGGCCAATTACTAGTTAATTAAATTGTTTCATAGATCATTATAGTTAATATATAATTAGAATTAAATATTTTTATTATTATTATTTTAATAAATTAAGTAAGATTTAATAATAACTACTAATATAATTAATTTAATAATCATAAAATATTAATTATTAATGCAGTTTCCTAAATGGTCCTTCAACCCATAACCACATTGATACCTACAAAAAAAAAATGCCATTGATTAAATCAAAATACACAAGGGTGATTAACATTACTTTGCAAGAATGATCAATGAAAACCATACCAAGTATGTTTGAGATGATTTTTTATTGTTGAATTTTTTACATCTTGTTACAAGGAAAAATTCTTTCATATGTTCCAATCAACCAAAGTTTGCATATCCCTTTGTTCATCTTACGAAAACTCAAATACATGAACATAGGCAATGTATGCAAGTTCCATTGCCACCTTGTTTTGGCTTTTATGCTTAAACCCATCTTTCCACACCAAATCCACATTTCAAAAGAATGACCTTGCCATGTTTTGGATTTTGATAGATTGGGACAACAAAATTTGCCCCATGCTTTGAATTGTCCACATTACTAAAAAATGTGGGTGTAATTCATTAGTCCCCATTCACTAAACTAGTGAATTCATTACATCTCCATTAGGTCCCATTCATTGCAACTAGTGAATTCATTCAAAACCTAATTAATCACTTGGCATATAAAGACACCTTTTGTTGTAGTGCTAAGAAGTGGCCCTATAGTAGTACTAGGTCCCCAATTTAAGGCAAAAGACCAAATTATTTTTGAAAGGTGGGACACAATCAAAATGTAATACCCACATCTTTGCACAATTTATTGTGAAAACCCATGAAATGCCCTTGCATGTTTACAAATTTAATATTACCCAAATCAATAAAACCTCTAAACCTTACAAATGGACCCTACCATAACCCATAAACAAGCAATAGTTTACAAATGGTGAAAAAACACCCAACTAACTTATGGCCATATAGTGTTGTGCAAAAAACATTCCCTCTCCTTCAAAAGAAAATCAATTCAATATTTGTAAAACTTTCAATCAAAATGTGCAATACCCACATCCAATAGCAGAAGCACATTGACCATGGGAGTTCTTTGTGCGAATGTGGTACATTGTTAATGTAAATTGATACTTTTATGATCACCCATATCCCCATCCAAGGAGAGCAAAATACTTTAAGTATGAACAAATAACAAAAAATGAAAGGAAATTATTAATAAAAAATATTGTATTGTTGATGTTAAAGGGTGAACCCATTGATGTTCATAGGAGTTTTGAATGAATACACACCCATAAATAGATCAACATGGATATCACTAAAGAAATAAACCTTAAACCCAAAAAAATTCCAATGGTAAATGCCATGAACCCCCAAGCCTAAATATATTTGCAATCCATGGTATGATGGGGGTTAATTGTAATAGGTTTGAGATTTGAAGGTTGCTTTCACAACTTCTAAAAATGTTGAGTGTTGCACAACATTTAAAGGGATGTTTTGTTTCATTAAAGAAAGTTGCCAACTTCTTGTCCAAATCCTAGTTTTTGGTTGAATTCAATCTTTTGGGCAATGCAACTTGTCAAAAGATTTGAATCATGTTATTTATGGATTTATTAGGACCTTTTGTGCTATAGTAGGTGGGGTGTAAGCTCAATCTCCTTCCATTTGAAACATTGAAACATATTTTTTTCCATTAAAAGGTTTGGTGTTTCAATGGCCATGTCCTTTGTTCACCCATCAAGGAAATTGGTTTCCATGTCGTTTAGTGGTGGAGGGTCAAATCCACCACATTGGGCAAATAAAGCCCTCACTTGTGGATGTGCCCCTAAACACATTATAATTCCAACTCCCCATTGCCATCATATCATCGCCCAAATGGAAGAGCATTCTATCCTTGTGGTATGAAATGACATTGCCGCAAAACTTACATTCCACCTTACTTGACTTTTCTTTTAACATCAAATACCATGGATTCAACATGTTCCATCTTCTTTCCATTGAAAAAACACAAAAAATAATAGGCTTGATTAATAGAATTAAGGTATTTGATAATAAGATCGAATTCCACCTTTAGGGTTATAACTGAAATTCAGTAGCAATTCCAAATACAATATGATGATCTAAAACTTCAAACATTTGTAAAAATTCCATCCCTCCCTCCCAAGAAAGATGGCAATGGTTGTTCAATGTTAAACAACACAAGGCTCACACACCTTAAAGAAGAAAGTGAGTTGAAATTGCAAGGTTTGTTTTCATTACTAAGCAACAACAAATTCTATTGCCAAATCAATGGTGGAAATCAATTAATTGTCAATTGGATGATCAAAATCCAAAGTGAAAGCTTTTAATCACCTTACGAATGGTGATTGAAAAAAAACTAATCACCACATGATTGGCAATGGAAAGCTTTTGATTGTTGCAAGATTGGGGATGAAAAACTTTTGGTCATCATAGGATTAGTAATTGAAAAGATTCGATCATCGCAAGATTGGCGATCAAAAAATTTCGGTCATTAATCCTAGATCAATGGAAATCCTATGGTGACCAAATTCATTTTTGGTCACCATATGTATGGGGGCAACCCAAATGTAATGAAATTTTTTCTTCCATCAATCTTGATAGATGTGAACAATGCATCAAAATAGATGCTGATGTGACACCCAACGCAAAATGGCCTTGTCACATCAATTTTGATGACCCTACCTTATATAGGCATTTGTTTCAAAATTAGTGAAAAGGACATGCTTTTGTTGTAATGATTGGTAACTTTTAAGTTCCAACAAAATAACATACATCACCTCTACCATCCCCAAACCAAATGACTTAAACCAATGTTTCTTAGAAATAAAAGGTGAATGCATGGTTGAATGGTTCATTTTTGTTTGATAGAAATTTCATATAAATCTATAACAAGTTTTTAATAAATGTTGTAAAGTGAAGGAAAATGGGCTTAAACCTAAGGTTTTTTAGAACTTACAAAGGGTTCATGTTGAACAAGAGTTGAAATGTTTTACAAAATGCAACACAAGATGAAAATGAAACAATTTGATGGGTTATAAATGCTTGCTTCTCATTATAACCTTAAACTTGTTACCTCTAAATTTCGTATTTTAAAACCAAATCACAATTAGCTCACTAAACATTGAACTATGAGATCCAAGAACTTACAATTGATTTAATGAAAGACGATGAAAAATTGAACAAAAGTCATCACAAAACAAGATTGGGTGATGAAACTCAAGGGTGTAAACAAAATAAAAATAGCCAAGGGTGCCAAGGTAAAAAGTCTTTTTCCAAGGATTACACATCACAAATGTCATTTTTGTGTTAATTTATAACTTTAAATTTTGTATTTTGAATACCTAATTTAACACCATATGTTAGGTATAAATACATTTTGATTACATTCATGTCCTCTATCACATAAATATGAATAACTTTTGTTAAGTCATATTTTTTAAATCCATAATTTTCAAGGTCAAAAACATTTTTGAACCAAATGTGTTCAAATGGGTTATAAAAATAATTTCATTAGTTCAAATCTTTTTCCTTTTCTAATCATCAATGTTAAAACCCTCTTCAATTATTAGAAGGAATGGTAAACATTTAGTAAAAAAAAAAATGTTTGAAAAAAACAAGGATTATTCATTTTTGAACTTTGAGTGCTTTGAACATGCACAAACATCTTTGATTTGTGTCGACTTTTAAGCATGTAAACTTTCTAATTAATGAAAAATATTCCAAAAACTTTATGACAATCCAAATTATTATGCTTCCCTTTGATCTTTGAAACATACAAAAATACAATTTTAAAAATGTCTATTCACTTTGGTGGCTCCTTTGATTGTGTTTTTATCCTTAAGATTTTGGAATTTGATTTTAATGTGAAGTTCCAACCATTCCCAAATCTAGTTCTCATTGATAGTCAATGCTTGTTCATGCATCAAGATATTTGATTATCCTTCAATAAGCCTAAACCACAAGCTTTCAAATTTCATTTCAATGTTACCATTGAAAAAATCCCAAAAGCAAACATCAATTGTAATAACCCCAACTCCTTAAACTATTGATGTCATGCAAAGCCTAACCTTCATAAAAATCCTAATGTACACCAAAAAGTGGCATTGGCAAAACTTACATTTCATTACATCAATACTACTAACAAATATGACTTCACAATAGAAACTATGATGGTGAAGAAATTACCAATGATGGTAGCAAACTCTGACAAATAGGACATGACCTCGGGAGGGAGGGTGACAAATTAGGGTTAGGGTTATTTTGAGTGGTGGTGATCTTCCATCTTGGCAACAAGAGCATTGCATGAAAACCTTTGATTTGTTTCCTTGGTTTCGCAACAGGCCTTTAATGGGCTCAAAACCTTTGTCACCTTTTGACAATTTTTCACATTTATAATTTATAAAATAAAATTTTAATTTTTTTTCTAAAAAAAACCTCTGGTCTCATGAATAATTAATTGATTTTGAGATCTTCATTTGTTTTGAAAAATACAAAATTCTTGAAGTTTCAATTCTTATCCAAGTCACAAAATTTTGTTCAAATTGAGAAACAGAAAATTTGAGAATTCCAACAAATTTTCTGAAAAGAGTACAATTAGTGTCCAAGCTGCCAAGGTATTAACTGGAATGACGTTTGGGATGGAGGCAAAACTGGTGGGCTGGTTGCTTGGAAGGAGGGGGGAAGCGTTTGTGGGATTGCTGTTGTCGCATTTCCAACGAGCTTTTTAATAGCGGGTGCGCACAGCAACCACTGTCACAAGACAGGGATGTGCATAGCCATCAGCCATGTCTGTACTCTGCAAGCACTCGATTTGTGTTGCTAAATCATAATTGATTCTTCTCTGATTTTTTCCTCCTCCCAGGATTAGATTCACCCACCAGTTGTTGCGGTGATGGAGCGCTTTGCTGTCTCATATGAAGACATTGGAGTTGCATTTGAAGACAGAACATAAAATAAAATCTTGCTATGCAAGTCGGACTTTCCCCTAATTTCTCCCTTCTCCTATGAGCTGTGCATGATCAGCTGTGCAGTGGGCACTTTTGATGACCCTCGCCCACCAGCTCCCTGTCTCTAGCTAGCTACTGGGTCGCACAAGGTTTCAAATAAAAGCCAATGATCGACATTCTCGCGCCTCGATAGCTACTCTTCTCTGCAATACATTCCTGTGAACACTTGCAGCTCCTGTGGTTTACTTAGTACTATAGTCTGAATCCGCGGAATAGTCTTCAGATACTGTCGAAGTAAGTCAGTCAGTCAGGAGAAAAAGAGAGAGAGAGAGATAGAGAGAGTGTGTGTGTGTGTGTGTGTGCGCGCGCGCGCGGGATGTGTTTTGTATTGTGGTAATCTTTGTTTGCTGGGAGCTTGTAAAGTCAACTAGCGTGACAGTCGCTTTTATGTGAAATTTGGGATCTGAAATTGTCTCTGAATCTAGTTAACGTGTTTCTTGAATTTTCGAGCTTTCGATCCGAATTGACCGCAGACATTTGGATTGGAAGTAGGGCTGAGAAAGAAGTTTACAAAAGATTTAAATTTTTATTTATTTTTTCTTCTCTTCCGAAGCTGGCCGTCGGAAGAGCCTTGTTTCGACTCGGAACTCCAATGTCTGTGTTCTTTGAAGTTTCCCTGCATGAATAGAAGACACCGTGAATGCTAGCTTTCCAAGATCTATACGTGTGTTGTATCCTTGGTTTGGTTGTTCAAGCTTTTCTAGCTTAATGGGTCTGGAAGAGTCGGTCCCGATCTGATACCTCATTAGAGAGTAGCTAGCTAGTACACCATCATCACTTGCACCTCAGTCCATCTTTCAACTACAACTTGCTGGTGTTGCAAATCTTGATCTACTGTATCTCTCTTGTTGCACATTGTCGTGCAGAAAGCGACGTAGTTCTAAGCGACGTAGTTTCCTGCATGGTGGTCTTTTGTGGCTTCTCCATGCGTGGAAGTCCACACTCCTAAGTTACAAGTCCTGCACAGAAAGAAAAAGAAAAAGAAAAAGAATTAGGAACTGCATTGTCGATCATGGCCAAATGGGGACAAGGAGGAGGAGGACTTGATCCGGATTCCAGCTCCCTGTTTCATCAACGGAGTAGCCTGTTAATGGCGAGAAGTTGTCGTTACAGATTACCAAGCGGCCGCTTCTGCCAGACTTCTTACAGTCAGTGAACTTGCGATACGTGAAGCTCGGCTATCATCATCTCATCACTCATCTTGTCCCTCTGGTCTTAATCCCCGGCTTGCTGTTGGGAATACTGCTGGAGGTTGGCTCTCTAGGTTCTGATGATATTCGGCAGCTATGGGAAAATCTGCAATTCAATCTCGTGAGTGTGATTACGTGCTCAGCGCTGGTGGTGTTCGTGGCAACAATTTACTTCATGTCAAGGCCCAGACCTATCTACCTAGTGGATTTTGCTTGCTTCGTGGCAAAGGACGAGTCTCAAGCACTCAAAGTTCCTTTCAGCGAATTCATTAAGCGCTCCAGGAATTCAGGCTTCTTCGATCCCAAGAGCATCGAGTTCCAGGAGAAAATCATGGAAAGGTCGGGTCTTAGCGAGAGCACCTATCTTCCTCCCGCTCTCTGCACAATTCCTCCATGTCCGTCCATGAAGGCAGCCAGACTCGAGGCAGAAACCGTCATGTACGGGTGCTTGGATGAACTCTTCGAGAAAACGAAGGTGAAGCCCAAGGAGATCGGAGTGCTTGTCGTCAATTGTTCGCTCTTCAATCCCACTCCCTCTCTGTCAGCAATGATTGTGAACAAGTACAAGATGCGAGGCAACATCCGAAGCTACAATCTGGGAGGAATGGGATGCAGCGCAAGCTTAATCTCCATAGATCTTGCTAAGGACATTCTTCAACTGCATGGCTGCACCTATGCCATTGTGGTCAGTACAGAAAACATCACTCAGAATTGGTACTTTGGGAACCGAAAATCCATGCTGATACCCAACTGTCTGTTCCGAGTTGGTGGAGCAGCAATCCTGCTTTCTAACAAAAGGAAGGACAAGAGACACTCCAAATACAAACTCAAGCATGTGGTGAGGACACACAAGGGAGCAGACGACAAGAGCTACCAATGTGTTTATCAGGAGCAAGACAGTGAAGGCAAGATGGGAGTGGCCCTGTCCAAAGACCTGCTCGCCATTGCTGGGGATTCACTGAAGACAAACATCACTACTTTGGGGCCTCTTGTGCTCCCACTTTCAGAACAGATTCTGTTCTTTGCAAATCTAGTCATGCGCAAGCTCTTCAACATGAAGCTCAAAGCTTACATCCCTGATTTCAAGCTTGCTTTTGACCATTTCTGCATTCATGCTGGTGGGCGTGCTGTCATTGATGAGCTAGAGAAGCATCTGCTACTCACCCAACAACATTGTGAGGCATCAAGAATGACTCTTCATCGATTCGGAAACACATCCTCTTCCTCAGTCTGGTATGAGTTAGCCTACACTGAAGCCAAGGGCCGGGTCAAGAAAGGCAACCAAGTGTGGCAGATTTGTTTTGGAAGTGGCTTCAAATGCAACAGTGCAGTCTGGCAATCTCTTCGCACTATCAAACCTTCCAAGCATTCTCCCTGGGCACATTGCATTGATAGCTATCCAGTTAAGGTACCCCAACATGATTGAAATCAGATTACTCCACAAAATTTTAACAGCTCCATCTTGAAAATTTTATAGCTTGAACTTGGGGAATTTATTGGCTAAATTATTATTTATTTGAGCTCTGGAAGCTCAACCCATCAGGTGTCGTTTTACTCACCATTTCCATTGTCAGAATCAAAGCTGAGGAAGTTAGTACCAATTGTGATTAAGCTGCTAGAGTGGCAGGCAGTTCATTTATCTGGCAAAAATCGTGATTGGGGGCCTTCTTTCACATTCTTAAGAGTCAATACGAGAGTAGATCCCATTGAATATTTTTGCATGATTTTAAGCACATTGAAGCCCCAGGCAAACTGCATTCTCCTTGGCTTTCTTTGATGATAGAAAAATTGGGTTGGTTACAAACATTTTCAGCTCTCCTGGTAGAGCAGAGCAACACTATGGAAGATAAAATTATGATTTTACCCACTTTCTAAATGTCATGACAAATTGGCCACCAGATGGATTTGCTCCCACCCGCCCCACAAGATTGAGTTAAGTTCTAAATTAACATTTTAATTCTAAATTAATTAAATACGTGTTTTTGATTTGTTTGGAACCCAGTTCAATGTGAATGAGATTTCAATTCTTTTGTGAGTTTGAGAGCTTTATCCTAATTGTGTCTCTTTGTTGGAGTCTCATCTTTGGTGTTATGAGATTCCACTATAGACTTACTATGAGGCATAGTTTGACACTAGTTTTTAGGCTTCATGTGTGTGACTTTGGTAGTTTCAATGGTGTTGGTGTCAATCTGTGCTTAAGACTTTGATTTTCATGGTGCTTTTTAGTCTGTTGTTATTGTTTTCAAGTGTTGTTGTCCATATGTTGGCACACCAAATCCTTCTTTATTCCTGCTGGCTGCCATGAGTGCAACTGGTGGAGACTACACAATGTGGATTATCTTGAGCTTGAACTTGAGGACACTGGTGGCTATATTTCTGTCCATTATTTAAGCTCTGTGCAACCATGTGCATCAGTGTCTTTTCCAGCAATTTTGTGTTATAGTCAAAGTAGCAATGATTCACAGAAATATCTAGCCAAAAAAGACTACAAGTTAAATATGAAAGCAAAAAATTTGAAAACATCTTTCTAGATTTTTGGCTACCTACTTGAACCATGTCTAAATATCTGGTGATTCTTTAAAATTAGTGGTCAAATTCTGGCTACTGGAAATCTCAAAAATCACATGATTTTAGCACTTTTCATTTTTTCTATAGCATTTTGGCTATATACAGCCAACCGAAAAAAAAGGTTTATGTTTAAACCTATTGTAGGTTGTGTGCTTTTGTGCATCCCAAACTTATCAAAATACCTAGCTATGATTGTGAGGGATCTTCCAATATCCAAGGGTTGGAAGTTAGGAGTCAGGACAAGTGTAGGGCAAGTACATCAATAGAATTATGTATATATAATTTTGAAAAGGGGTGAAAGCTTAATTGAGTGTGCCAAAGTACTATTCCAAAAAAATAATTTTTGAATTGTCCTTTACAAAGTACTCAATGCCAAGATGATGTAAGGATATAATAGATTTTGAAACATAGAATCAAAATCTACATGAAAATAACCTTTCAGTTCCATTTTTGTTTTAGATTTGGGTATGATTATATTGTATTTTTATTATATTTTGGACGTAGTGATAAATTTCACTAGGAACAATTCAGCACATCATATGTTGTTAGTGCTATCAAACTTTGGTAAGTCTTTGAAAAAATTCAGTCTTTTAAGATATTCATATGTATTTCAATACCTAAAATTTGTGGTTGTGTGATTTCATATTTATTTGGGATAATTTATTGAAAACCAAGCTTTTAAAAAATTGTCCATCAAAAGAAGTACATAAAAAATTAATATTTTGAATTAGATGTTTGAAGATGAAATGCTCCCACAACTATCCTTGAATGCATCATCTTGTTAGATTTTTAAAACTTGAAATCTCACTTAAAATGAACATTTTCAATTCAAAAATGTAATGGGTTATTTTTTTCAAAACTTTCATATGTTTTGACACTTACACCAATTCAGCTCGAATTTGGCATGCATTAGATCATCATCTTGAAAAGTCATGTAAATTGTTTTTGCTTTGAATTCATTGGAAAAATATTTATAAGTACAATGGACAATTTAACACTTGAATTCTTTTTAATATACTTGCTTGAAAGCTTTTAATTGAACCCTCCCCTAAGCAAATCATGGCAAATGTCATTGCGAAACCATGTCAATATGGTGATAATGATCTTAAACACTACCACACACTTTTACATCCTAGTTATTCTAATTGAAACCAAAGTCACATTAATATTAGACCAATCTTTATTATTGCTAATACAACTAACATAATTACACTCATCGTGCTTTCACCCAAAGTATATCAACTTGGTAACAATATATATAGGAATTTTTTTTGTTTGTAGTCAATGTAGCTATCATTCATAGGAACATATAAAAAAATTGGCAATCATCCCCAAAAAAATTTAACCAAATCTAGTTATAAATCAAATATGCACTATAAAAATTTTAATTACCCTTTGATAATAATTGGCCACACATGGAAAACCAAGTATATAAATCTAACAATTCTTATTATTAAGTTTCTCACTTTTGATGACTCCAAACCTCCAAAATCATATAATTTTCAAATTTTAAATTTCATTTTTGACAAAAACTCACCAATTAATAGAAGGTTGATAAATAGGCTTCAAAAACAAAGTTTCAAACCAGGTAATTTAGGGTAATGCACATAGGTTTTGTAACATTATCAACCTAGGAAGGGTAAATATTTCATCGTTTTGCCTAGATTTATCTTGTAAGGTAAATCAAAATATTTACACATGTATGGCACATTGTGGAGAGAGAGAATTAGTCTTGCACATGGGAAACATGGGTACCTTCAATTTCAAACATCCTATTAAAAAAAAAAAATAATGAAAATTGGATGAAATCAATCAATGGCCTTAGAAATGCATTCAATGGTGGTAGTTTGAAAGTGTTCATTTCAGATCATGATACACCAGCACAAGGTATGCAACATGCTCAGGGTTGAGCAATTGTAATGCATCATTGTAATACATTCTCATTCATCATGGAAGTGGGATTTCTGTCATCTTCCCTTTGGCACTGGCAATGTTTATGATGGAAACCATGACTGGAAACACCCAACTTTCAAGTTTCTCAAGTAAATGAGAACTGAATGGGGGAGTTGTAAATTCTTTCTTCTTTGTAACTTTGTCAGACATGTTGGGGGAAATATAAACTAAACCCCAACAACTCTTCAGCTTTTTTGGATGGAAATAAGGCCCATTTCACACTTGAACCCCCATCAAGTGACCTTTTTAGGGCAAGTACTGAATTCAGCCCCAAGAGCTTTATGTGGTGAAATTTCGCAAGTTCACAAAAAACAAATTCCAGAAAGTAAAAAATAACAATGAACATTTGTGAAATTTTACAGATTTTTTGTGCAATTTTTTCAAAAAAAATAATTAATTAGCCACATCTAGACCTAGGCACTTCCTAGGTCACCACTTTTATTTTGTAACAATGTTACAGCACACCTAGGACAATTGCCATTTAATGCTAATTAATGTTGGGCATCCTTGTCAATAACCTTACTTGAGGAATTTGAAAAAAAATCTTATTTACATTAGGCATCAATATCGAATTGAAATATAATATTTTAATTCCTAAATCCTAATGGCCCCAAGGGTGGAAAAAGACATCTATCAAATAAAGGATACCTATGAGGATGAATGTATGGTTGAGTGACTCATTTTTTACAAATAGAGGCTCCATTCAAGTCTATAGCAAGTTTTTTTAAAAAGGTCAAATGGAAATGGTCGATAATTTTTTAAGATTTCAATATTGCAATTTTTAACTACTAAATGTTCACTCATTTATTAAAACCTCTTAAACCTAGGTCAAAAAATTTAACAAAAGTCATTGATGTCACCTATCATGTCATGGTGGATGCTAATTGAAAATCCTAAAAAGAATACCCATAACATCCATATGAATGAAGGTCAAAATGAAGATTTTAAAAACATGTTCATTAAGCACAATTTTTTTAATAAAATAAATCTATTTTGAAAGGACTTTTAAAACCAAGGTTCAATTTTGACTTTTCAAAAGTTCATAACTACCATTTGGTTAAGGTTTTTAAAAGACAAAAATCACGCATACTTTTATTATTTCATTCTTCAAGGCATACTTAGTCACTATAAACAATTTGGAACAAAATTTATATGAATCCTTCAACTTATTAACAATCTAATCAACAAACCAATCTATATTTTTGAACTTTAAAAGTTCACAATTGATAATGAATGCATTATTTTTAAAACATAGTTTGACAACTTTTTTCATAATCATCATGCTGGTACTACCAATTTTCAATGAAAAAATTCAAAATTATGTTAGTCTCCATAAACATTTAAACATAATGCACCATGCAAAAATGACCATTGTGACATCAAAAGTGAACCACTCAACCATGAACTTGGGAAGCCAATTTGCAACCTTTGGGCTTAATGGTGTGACAATTGAATATATGTATTCCATGGAGTTTACACCAATGTTGTGCATGTAAATGATATAGGAGTTACACTCCATGTGACTATAAATGTCTACTATCCATTTACATTCGTGTAAGTGTAAAGCAAATACATTTATAGGATTTTACACGCTTATAAAAAATAATGTAAAAAATGTGATTTCTACTTGGAAAGGGGGGCATTTTACAATGTTGTTGGTGATAGGCTAACCAAATGGTGCATTGCAAAAAAAAAAAAACCATCAAAACAAAACATTTGTATTTTGAGATGCACCATAACTAATTGAATTAATTAATATGAATCACAATAAGTACCTAAGCTCTTGTAGGAGCAACAAGTAATAGTCATAAAAACAATAGTAGTACTATTGATAAAAGTTGTAGTCAAGCAATGAGGGGAGGCAAAATGTGCTTTCAAAATATTCTTTGGAATAACACCACCATAGTCCCATACTGGTAGAAAATGATAATGTTTGGGGAATATCAAAGTATAATGATTTTTTTGTGAAGGACCAATCAAAGTGGCCAATTGCAAGAAAACAAAATTGAGCTTTGGGATGCACCCACATCTAATTAATATGGATTTGCAAGAAGGTCCAGGCATTAAGGGTATGTAATATATACACTTAACACCCTCTCAAACATTTACAGAAAGCCATGTAAGTGTATTTGAAAAATATTTACACTGGCCTCATGTAAGTGTAAAAATATATATATATACACAACAAGAATATAAATGTACGAGTAAAAAGTTCAGATGTTTAAATGTAAATGATTTACATTTACACAAGATTTACATGCCGTATATATGGCTGTAAACAATAACATACACCACACTGGTGTCCACATTAGGATGAAATGAAACTTTTTGCAACTATTTTGTCTCTCTCCCTGATTGTCCATTCTCTTTTTGTCTCTTATGATAACAAGAGAGAGAAAAATGAAAGCATGCAAAAGATTGAGGGCTTGGACCCAAGTTCCAACCTCTTGCCCTCAACTTCTTCACACAGGAATTTATTGACAACCAGTTTAGGAATAAACAAAACTTCCATGCAGCCCAATGAGAAGGATGGGCATGCACACAGGAGGTTTTTTTCTTTTTCTTTTCGGGTTTCTTTTGGAGATGCGGATTTTTTGGGTTCCTTTTCCATTCGCAATGTATTCCCATCATATTCCCAAATTTACCCAAGTGTTCTCAAAGATGTTACCAATATCACCTCAATTGTGAAGAAAGCCACCTTTCACCCATCAATGAAAAACTAGCATGCAATTTGAGATCCGATAGTTTATGGCGTGGTGGCAAACATAGTTTCAGTGATCACTCCTTAAATGCACTTTAGTCATTATCGCCATGGCAGCTGTTGTCACTCCCTCAATTGTCAGGGCACCCTTCCACAATACACATGGGAGGTCAAAGGTTGTTGAAGGGTGTTGTAGGAGGGTGCCTTGGCTATTCGGGTAGGCCAAAAGCTGCCATGGCAATGTTGTTGAGATCTAATTGACATTCCAATAACCCATCTTTTTTTGTGCAGATTATGTGACAGATAACAGATTTCACTGTCCAAGATTCCTTTTTTGATCCACTAGTGTGCCATTGTTGCCTATCCAAACATGATGCTCGAACCGGCTCCTTGCAGATTGAGCAGCTCAAGCAACTGTTGGCTACTGCCACAAGTGTAGCTGCCACAATTCTTTCTTCCTCTAAACTTTTGACAGCACTGCTTGATACCATGACTTGCTGCTCATCTTTAGCCAAGAGAGAAGTACTAATGACATTAGATTCAAATCCAAAAGTGGCCATGCACAGGACACTAAACGCTATATGAGTTGTGGCGATAAGCAAGGGATCAGCCTCAGGGTCTCCAATGTGCTAACAATTAGCAATGGCTCAAGTCAGTCGCTAGTACCCTATTCACCTTTACATTAACATGACTACTGCATCTTCTATCTATAAGGAAGGCACAAGTGAGACAAGCGATTTAGTGCTGCGTCCTCATCAGTGGTCTTATCCTTCATAATTGTGGCCATTCCAAGCCTCCAACATTTTCCAACAAAAGCATTTGAATTCCTGTGCTTGAAACAAAGATATTCAACCCAGGTTTTGACTCTGCCTTACCTCATGTCACCTCCTGAGAAGCCTTATAGGTTTACATGCTAACGCCCTCTTTGTTGATAGTTGTGAATCCAATAGTTTGCTTGGAGCAGGTTGTATTGCAGCTACCGGATGGTGGAGCGCATACTGAACTCAACTGTGGTAAACTGAAACGGATGACCAATCACTGCATTTCTGCATCCTCAACCGAAACAGGATCAGAATCTCATCCATGAGTCATGAGACTGGTACAGGTCTCTATTGCACCTACTTTGACTTGAATGCAAAAGCCATGCTAACAAGCAGGATGAATAAGCAAAGAACGGTACACAAAAGCTTTCTACCAGAGCAAACAAGCCTTTGTAACCTCACACAACTAAAACAGAGTGTTCTGCTATGAACTCTGACTGGTGGTGCTCAAGTGGAAACCCACTGTCGTGGCCCATAAATTTTGATTTGTCGAATGTGAGTGTCCCTCCCATTTTGGTGGTTTGACAGGACAGCCAACTGCATGAAGAATGCCCGCAGAAAATCTCTGCATTCCAGGGAGTACACTTTCAACAGGCTTGAACAGAGGAATGTATGCTAAACATTGCCTATTCTCAGCAGAGACTCCAGTTAAAGTGCCACCAAAGAGCACCTACACTAGTTCAAGGTTCTAGTTCCAGAGAGAAATCCAGATCTGAATTGTATGTTTCCTGAAAGATAGATTGCAACAACACAAAAGTAATTAAACTATGAACGTACTTTGAATCACTTGGGAACAATGAGATATAAATCCACCCTGCAGGCTCATCTAAATCCACCACCTTGATTTCCTGCATACAAAACACTCATTACTAAAACCACAAGAACATGCTCAAAGGATAACTCTTTTTGATCAATTCTTCCTCCTATAAGGCAGGACAAACAGGGGCCCGTGCATCACTCAAGCAATCAAAATGCTTGTCATAGCAAACCCCCTCTCTGTCAAGATGCCCAAATTAAATGGCTACCCAGAACCACAGAGCAAGGCAAAACATACAGAACCCTTCTTTGGAGCTCACATTACATGTAACATACCCGTAGATCATGGAAAGAGTTACCGGCGCGAATTGATATTTTGTTAGGTGTATAGCTTTCATCAACCTTGAAATCAACATATATTGCAACTTGCTGCATCCCACCTAGAAATGAAATAGGTTAAAACCCTGGCCATTGCACACTCAAATAAGGAAATGCTGAAGATTTAATCAAAAAAATTTAGCACAAGTTTCAGTACTTTTCTATGTACCTGACTCTGGCCCCAATTATATCAAGTGCCAGAGAAATGCAAAACCAGGGAAAGCACAACAAGCAAGCACTTGTTGTCCAGGGAATAATCGATTACCTGGAGTCTAACTTTCTTTTGAAACTGGATATTCACCAGATGCGGTTGTGCGCCATCCGATCTGCGCCAATGTCAGAACAATTACAGCCACGAAATGACATATCTATGAGATTGCAACCATGAAGGGAGAATACGGAGGAGTAAATAGATCGTTCAAGGATTATAGAGCAGCAGAATGAAGGAAGGAGACGACGAGGAAAAGGAGCAGGGAAGGATGTGTTCTTACTGCCAGTAGGTGCCGAGGTTGTTGTCGCGGAGCATTTCGACGCCATTACCAGGTTTATTGGAGCTGACGCTCCACACAGCCAGCTTCCCAATCTCGCGCTTCTCGCCATCATCTTCCTTATCCACATCCTCTTTCGTATCAACAGCTGCTGATACCTCCGGCATAACTGGCCACTCCTTCTCCACCTGCCTCCCGGCGCACACGAAACACACCAACACAGTACACTTGTTCCTCACGGAGGCAAAACAACAAAACAAAACGTGAAATCTCGTCTACAAAATCTGACACAAACCAACTCCAGATCCACAATCTCCCGATAACAGGCAAGGAACAAGGCGACGAGACCACTGACTTTCGCGCCAACGCTTGGACGTAGCTTAGGCTTAACAAGAGCGTGGGAAATCCAGGCGCCTCTACGCTTTCGCCACTCGTGGTTAACCCTAATTTCAAGGATGAAAACGGTGTTTGCCCGTCGGGTCTTAGTTTTTATTGGTAACCGTCCTTTTTTTTTCCCCTAAATCGACGGATTCCGGTTTGAGGGGATCTAATCCAGTGTCGACCAGTTATTACACAAGACCCGGATATCAATAAATGAATCAACCTGATTATCATCCAGGTAGGTTATCTTTAAACATTCAAACCCGAAAAAACTTATTTTTAGAAATATAGTTTTAAAATTTTTAATTTATTTTTTAAAACCCTATAATTGGTATGTAACTGGAAGGTTATCTATCAGTTCTCAACTGATTATTTGATAACTTATCTTTATCCATCACCAACGGTTATTACTCAAGTTGTTTTGGATACCTTAGTTTGTATTAATTTGTTTTTGAAATTGATAACTTATGTGATCCAAAAAAAATTTGGAAAAAAATAACCCGCCTAATAGTTAATAAAAAAAATTAAAAAACAACCAAAACTTGTCTTTTAGTTCCAGTTTTAGGATGGGTTCAATTTCAACTTACTAATGAGTTGGGGTATCTATCCAAAGTTCATTTTCTTTTCAAAATGAGCCATTTTGATTGGCCCATCAACTCAGCATTTTGAGTCCTTTAGCATATTCAATGCCAATAGAATTCTATGGGGTTTGGCTACCCTAGCCTAGGGTCAGTTTCCACATTGACAAAACAATTTTATTTTTTTTCAAAAAAATAATTCATTTCTAAATTATTGAATTTTCCATTATCTATTATGATATTGTCACATAGAAATGTAATTATTCACATTGTAGCCTATGATAATTATAATGATTTTCAACATGTCAACTTCATATTTTCACAAAAATCTACTCCACTATTTTGAGTATTATTTAATGATGAAACTAACATTAGGGTAAAGGTACTACTAAACTTGGGCCAAGGGGTTTTCTTTCAATTCTCTTGGTAAGAATTTGAAAAATCATAATGTAATTAGATGAGGAAAAAATAAAAAAATTGCCTGTCATCAAGGTCCTTGTCTAAAAGGTCATTATAATAAGAATGTTCAACACCAAACACAAGTTTACAACCAAACACTCAAATAGTCTAATAACATGTTGGTTAACAAATGCGTAAGACCTTGTCATTGTTCAAGCTATTGTCTATGATTGAGTGTTCAATTTTAAAAATTTGTGTTTTGAAAAAAATTAACATCTTGATTTTTAATTAAATTTTGTGTTTAGTCATGGGTGCAAATTTGAAAATTTGTTAAAAACCTTGTATTAGTGCTCCTATAACTTAAGAGGAGGTTCGGAATTATGAGGGTTAATTTTTTATTAAATCTCTTTTAGCACATCGGTAGATCATCTAACCATATTATAACATAACATTTACAATATTCTCACTTATATAATCTTCCCAAATATGAAATCTTTTCATTCTTTTGAAATAATATCACCCACACACTTAAAGTTGAATTTTTATGTAAGAACTACACATCATAAGGGTATTCATCACACATGCATATATATCCTCATTTATGGAAATCATTCTGCAAAGACCATAAAGTTTTCACAATGATATCGACAATAATCTTCCATTATGTTTATTTCCTCAAAACTTCAATTTCACATGTAATATTTTTACGAATTTGATAACAATTAACAACATCAAATTATTGATTACAAATTATGAACCTAAAGCTCCAATTATTACCCCTTATATACCTAAGAAAACAAAATGAATGAATGGTTAATCTAATTCATTTACATCTATTCCCCATTTATCATCTTTCTATGTCAAATTAATTATCACATGTCACTTATAGTTTTTCATCATTTTATGAATAAACACTACATCATTTGAAATTTAAAATTTAATCCAATCTACATATTTAATCTCCTATTATTACTAACCCAAAATAGTTTTTAAAATTATTCATAAATTAAACCTTATGCCCCTAGTCAAATGATTCTTATTGTAAAACCCATGAAGCTCATTATTTTATTCCCCATGTTTCTCCATACTATTACCACAAGTCATAATACTATTATTTGCAATTACAATTCATAATATTATTTTGTTGTTATAATCCCTATCACTTAGATAGTGGTGCGCATTTTCAAATTTAGAACTAATTTGTTAAAATGATGTGAATTTAAGCAAATGCAACAAACTTTTGACATGTTTCATATTTGGAATGTCTATTGATAAGGTGTACCAAACATTGTTTACAGGTGAAATGCGTTTGATTTAGATTTATTTTTAAAGGTAAGGTGCCATTTTTTTGTAGGGTCATATTTTCCTTTAATGGAATTGAGTGATCTCAAAGGTTATTGGAATGCCTAGAGAAGCTAAACATTTCATCTATGGACTCAAAAATCAATAGAGTTAAAGCCCCTAGGATTATTGTACTTAAATTTATGCCCCATTGATCTCATGGTTTTACTCTAAATGCTTATGTGTTTAAGCACTGACCTACTTACCCTATGTGCATATTGGAGCTCTAGCAATTTCACATGGGAAGAACCCAAATGTTGGCCCATGTCAATGATGGAATCTTGGTTTTGATTTTATGTTTCAAACATCCCAAAAAACAATAATGAAAGCTTACAAAATCAAGTATGTGTCTAACTTAAACTTGTAGCCAAGGATGTGCATCATTGAGTATGTTTCACAAAGGGGATTTGTGCATTTCTTGCATTTCATCTCGAAAAAACAAAGAGATTTTGAAGTGACTCATGCAAATTCCACACACTTCCATTGTTATAACTTGTAAGGAAGCCATGGAGGATAATGGGATTTGTATCCCATATCTTTTTGTCCATACTTCTATTGTTATAACCTTATAAGTAGAAGCACAAGAGGAGAACTTCAAATGGTCTTGAAACTATTCATTAAACCAAAAAAATTATAAAGGGGACTTGGGTGGACTTATTGCCTATTTTAGAAAGGCCTTTAAACCAAAACCTTGTAAAAAAGGTTTCAAGATTAGTGGACTAGTTTTAGGATTGGGTTTGTGATCTTAACATTTCATAGGTTACATCTAGGTTTGGGTTTTAAGAGTAGCGTCTTCACTCCATGTGGGTGTTTTATAAGGCCTTGTCCTATTTGGATTTGTTTGGCTTCATTCTTGGCCTAGTTCTTAGGCTTGGATCACATTTGGAACCACTTAGAAATTCAACATCAACCAACACTAGACAAAACCTAATCATTGGTCAAAGCTTTAAAAAGGGCAACATATTCCAAACAAAGGGGCCCATGCAATTAAAGGTCAAAATACCACAAATAATAATGTCCCCCAAAAACCTTGTAATGCACTTGCAAATTTTTTCACAATGTTGACCTAATTCTACTATGTAAGGTGCCATCCTCTAAATTGGTAAGTCCTTATGTGTAGGGTAATGTCCACAGAACTAATTAACATTCTCAAAATAAAAGCCCACCCAAGATAGAACTAAGGTGCCTTTATTTCAAGGATGCCAAACTCTAAGGGCATTAGGTAGTTGTCATAACATTAATGATGTTTTTTTTTTTTTTTTTCTCACATGTGATACCTATAGTACATTCACACTTAATGTTAAATCAATGTTAAATGAAAATTTAAGTGACATCCTAAATGACACACAATGTTAAATAAGTGATAAATTAATGTTAAGTGAAGGATAGCTGCAAGCTACAATGGTTCGCTTTTGTGATGAAACGGTGTTTTTTCCCCTGGTACCCTTTAATCAAATGCATGTGATGATTAACATATCTTTGGATCTACTAATTGCGACTTGGGCCTAAACTAACAATTTCATTATGAAGAGAATTGTGTGGTTATTTATTGATAAAAAATTCATTTGTTAATAATAATGGACTTTTGAAGTCGCAAAATATGGACTAGTCGTCTAACTAGAATATCACAAAAGGGAAAATTTTATATTGATTCACATTCCAATTTGTTTAATACTCAATATATAATGTAATACAAGATGATAAACTCATATGAGGAATCTTTTTTTTGAAAACCTTGATCGTTTAATGATTAAGGACTTTTGAATGGTTAAAATTTGATCATATTTTCATAGGTCCATATGAGTTACAATTTTTGTTAGTTTTTTAATTTCTTTGTCCCAAAATCATATTTTTTGAAATTTTTAAATGGGGCATTATTTCTTTGGACATTATGGGTTTTCTTTTTAGGACTTTCAAACTTTAAAATTGACATCAATTACATTAAATACAAGTTTTCACATAGATTTGGGAAGCTTTGTAAATGATTGAAAATGTATTATTGAAAAATTATATTTTTTTAAGTAACAACCATGTCCATTTTAATCATTCTAAAGAATTTTGTATGGACTTATACAGAATGTATTTTTTGTCGTTATTAAACTATTGTATCGTGCATTCATTGCAAATGTTAACTTAACTTAAAAGTTTCATGGGTAAGTATATTTCAGTTTTAAATTACTAGCATGATGTTGAAGGATTCAACACTAAAATCCTTAACACCAAATGTGAATGCACTGCCAATAAATGAGTTATCTCTCCTTGCCATACTTAAGCAAAACATAAAGTTTACACTGCTTGGAAGCACTTAATTGAAAACACAATTTGTAATCAAAAGAACATTTTCCTGTTTGAAATGTCCCCTCCTATTGCAAAAGGAACCTTATGTAGGATAAGAGACCCTACACATAGGCTGCAGCGAATGAGCACCCACCAATGCACCATCCATGGATGTGTTTTATTATTTAATTATGGATGAACTTCAATTGAATTAATATTTGGTTTCAATAACCCTTTGTAACCAAATTTGGTAATCAATTGTGTAAGAAACTAGTTTCATGTATAGGTGGATAGGTAAGAAAATAAGTAAGTACTAGGTAAATGGATTGTTCATACATAATTGAGGGTTTTTTTATTACCTATTTATTGAGAACCTGCTTGTGGGTTGTTAGTAGATAGGTAGGAAAAAAAAAACTAAGTTAACCACCATGGTTAGGTCGGGAATTGGAACCTAATAGAAAATTATTTCCTGATCACTTACCATTTATCTTTCATGGTGCAATTGCACGAGTGCAGCTATCTTACATGAACCAACACCTACACTCGCACCATGGTAAAGCCCCCAAAATTCATTTAAATTGATTGCAATATTATAAATATCTTAAACATAAACTAAATTAGGGTCTTTGAATTCAAATCAAACATTTTTGGGGGTTTAATTCAACCACTAAGAGGCCTCACTATAAAAAGGTGAAACTACCAATGTGAATACTAGTTCACCATGGCCCATTAAAACATTTTTGTGGACCCTTATTCTGATTTTTTCTACAAAAACTAAAACCTAGATATTTTCTGAAATATGCAACTTTTAATTTGTTTTATATCATCATGTTGTTTAGTTATAAGAACCCCACCCAGACATCTTCTTGTGTGCAATGTGGGAAAAGCTCTTAATTATCCTCTAACAACAAAATAATTACTAGGAGTTATAATTGTAATAACAGTATTATGGCTTAGGGTATAGTATGGATAAAAATGGGGAATAAAATAATGAATCTCATAGGCCCTACAATGAGGATTTTTTTAGTAGGGGCATAAAGGTTGATTATGAATAATTTATATAATTATTTTGGGTTAGTAATATTGGCTGCATTCATAATAAAAGGAACTAATGGGCCCCAAGTGAAGGTCTTGTTTAAAGACTATGTTTTTTCAAGTTTGAAACATGGCCTCCATGTTTTGAATAGAACCCATTATTGGATGATAGTGTCAATTTCAAAAGTTTAATTCACATGTGTTTCCACAAATTTTTGAACAATATGTAATTAAATTTATTTTTTAATGATAAATTTTCAAGTAAATCAAATGTGTAGATTTCAACAAAAGTGAACATGTCAATATTTTTTAAATAATGTGTTTCAAACCTTCAATGATCCATTATACATTGAGTTTATCAAATATACCTTTCTTTAACATCATCCAAATGGAACATAACATATTCACAAAAAATAACAAATAATGTTATATAACACATTCAATATTCATGAAAATGCAACCTTGCCTTTGTTTATATCAAAATATATGTTTTTTGTTTGAGAAAGTTTTTCAAATTATGTAGTTTTAATGATCAAAAACACATTTAGACACTAAAAAATGACTATCAAGAATAACTAAAATAAAAAATATATTCAAATTTTTAATGATACCATGCTTTCGTAATCATCAATATATGGTTATCCATAATTTTTCAGAATTAACCGTTTGGTTTTACATAAGATAAAGGACATTTTAAAATTTTAACACCTTATACACATCAAACTGTCCACTTCTTACTATACACGTTATGACTAATGAAACATATCAAAATTGCACAAGATTCATTTTGATGAAAATTCAAAAGTACACAAACATTTTGAAAGTGATTTCATTAAATTATAATATTTACAATTCATGTGATCATTTTTCAAAATCATGGGGGTGTAAGATTTTATGCATGTACACACAATCTTTACCTCCTTTTATTGTGAACGCACTCTAATGGGAGGTCAAGTATGTAGACTTGACCAAATCATAGATTCCAAATAATGTAAAACCTATCCATAGAAAGATGAAAAGTTCACTACTAGAAATCTTGTCATTTGCAACCAGTCACTATGCAACTGGCATGCACCTGGTTGTCGTTTGCAACTATAAATTTGGTATTGTATAAATTTTCAACCATACGGTTATGTGTGCAACTAAATGTGTACAACATGGACACGTGTCATAAAAATGATGGCCTAAACTTATACATACTTAAATTATTATACTTAATATATCTACATAGGCTATGTGTAATAATATTATGTGTCTCTAGTATTAAGGTTAACCACATGCTAACTAATTATGCTAACCTAAACTAACCTATGTTAAAATAACCATGGTTAAACTAACCGAGGCTAAATAAATTAAAAGTTAAACTAACCATGACTAAATTAAATTAGGCTAAAACTAACCATGGCTAAATTTATTAGGCTAAACTAATTATGGCTAAATTAAATTATGTTAAATTAACTATG
>Ga0116227_10001798_pt1 | contig 48600 bp, 37 predicted proteins | sample S1TSphgellanicum_FD_89693 | JGI IMG/M metagenome (GOLD analysis project Ga0116227, IMG submission 89693) | Host-associated microbial communities from peat moss isolated from Minnesota, USA - S1T2_Fb - Sphagnum magellanicum MG | ecosystem: Host-associated > Plants > Peat moss > Unclassified... | reverse complement strand
GTGAGTGAGTGAAGCTTGTCAACTCTTCCTAGTCCCATCCCGGAGCTCTAACACACCCCTCTACCCCTCAAAGTGTTGTGAGCTAGGGAGCGTGCTCCGACTCTTCCTTCTTCCGCTGTTTTCTTACTTGGGCTCACATTTGAGCCCTTTGAGGAGTTGGGAGTGCGTCAAGAATTGTGGGTGTGAAATTGTTGAACCCATAATTTTTTACTTTAAGACATTGATTTCGGCTTGCACATTGTCCACAATTTTAACATTGGACATCCAATTGATAGGGAGGTGTTTTGATAATGTTTGGAGAACTAGATGTAGGTCATTCTCCCTATTTTTTCCAATGATAATGAAAGCAAACGGTATGCCATTCTACCATTCGTCAAACACCATCAAGGTATACAAAAGGTACTGCAAAGAACATGGAACAAATATTATGTCTTGCATTCATAAACAATGATCTTGTCACTACATTTCATTCAATGGAAGAGGACATTCAATGGAAGAGAAAGGCATACCCTACTTTGATTCATTCGAAAGGTGGCATCAAATGAAATTAAGCTGTGGTCTCCAAATTTTTCCATCATTTCAAACTGCCATGGAGTTTGAATTCCAAGTATGAATGGTGTGTCATCTTGGTTCGATAGATTTAAGTCCAAAGGGGCATGTTGGACATAATAAAAAATCGAATAAGGGTTTTCCAGAACCCACATTTTGACACTGATGGGATCCTTGGGGTGTTTTGCCATAATTCATCAATTTTATTTTTTGCCAAGTTTTTAACATCAGATGGGAACACAAAAATGTCATTGGTCACATGCTCATTATTCAATTTGCCTTCTCTTTGATGTAGGCCTTATGATGAGCCATTACTTGAGCAAGAGAAAGGCCTTGCCTTATAAGTCCCATCAAATGCACCTTCATACCAGTTGACAATTGAGATCCTAAGGCATGGTGGTATCTTAATAGATCTTTCTTATGGCATATTTAGCCCTATTTGTTCTTATGTTTTCCATGTAGGTATATTAGTTGACAAAGACTTGGGTCTAGATATGGTTGCTTGGCAATTAATGTTCTTTGATAGCCTCGCTTGATGGACATACTTGACATTGTCTTCCCAATTTGAGATTTGGGTTGTGAATGTTGGCTTGATTTTAGAAACTCACTCAAAGATTTTCTTCCCTTTTTTTTGGCAGTAGTATCATTCCTTTTCCTTTGCATGCATTTTTGTTATGTAGATAAGAGAAGCTTTTGCATGTCTGCAAGCAAAATGTTGGTTCTATCTTCCAATTCAAAGTTGCAAGAATATTTGTATAACAAAAAAAATGGCTTTAAATGACCTACCAATCGCGAGAATATTAAAAAATGCCCAAATTGACTTTATGTGAATAGTCCCTAAGTTTGGTTGGTGAATCAAATTAACAATCAAACCCCATAAGAGACTAAGGTCTAGGATATGACATCAAACACCACATGAAACTAAGGTTTATGGCAAGACATCAAACCCCATATGAAACTAAGGTCTAGGGCAATATAACATAAAAAGTTGTAGGACATCATAATCCATATGAAAATAAGGTATAATGCAGATAATGCAAGAAATGCCTCACTTTGGAAATAATAAATGAAGACTAAAGTAATTAGGAATAATGTTAGATCATGAATAGATGTGAGGTACACTGAACATTGGAAACAATTAGGGGTGGAGAGATTGGAAAGGGGTTGATAAAGTTTGCCAACTAACATCTCAAAAAAAAAAACTTAGATGTTGCTAAATTTTACACAATGGTGCAATGTTGTTTTGGACCCAAATTTTTTCGACTTGGGGTTTAAAAAACAGAGACCTTCACATATGGAACATTTCAAAACTTAGATGTAAAAGAAACAATGAATGGCATCAAACAAATATAAAACAATACATTGTTTTGAAAAATGATAACCTTAGAAATAAAATAGCACCTATAAACAAGTGTTGCAAAATTTGCTCTAGGGTGCGTCAATGTGTTTTGGGGATTAAATTTTTTTTGTTCCTTTGTCCTTGTAAATTTGTAAAGGAATTCAAGGTAATTCTATTCCCCTTGGACAAAATCCTCGAACCAATCCCATGGGATGACTACAATTTCAATGTGGTTATAAAGGCCATTCCCGGTTATGACATGAGGAAGCCATTTGATATTATGCTTTTGAAATGGTCTAGGAGGAGGAGATTGCACTCTTTCCTCAAAGCTTGAATTAAATCCCTTTCCCTTGAAGCAAGAAATGGTTCATTTGCAATGTTTTTGTACCTATAACATCCACAACAACTTTGTCATCTTTGTGTGCCATTACAATAATGAAACTCTTTACTCCCACAAATGATCTACCATTTTGGTTATGTATCTTAATTTTTAAAAAAAATTATGCAAAAATTATAATATGGGTTGGAAGTTCTTTTCAATCCCAAGCCAAATTGGAGTCTAGGCTGAATGGAAGCCTTTCGGTCAAATATGCATTCTTGTGCCAAAATCTATGCTAGACATTAAAAACTGAAAAAAAACAAAGGTTTTGCGAATAGTTAAACATGATAGAACAAAGGATTAATGTAACCCATAACAACTTTATGCAAGCTATTGGGCTCAAATTAGCTTAATTTAATTTTGATTAGGAAAGGGTAAGATGGCTAAGGAAATTTTGGGGTTAACTTTAAGTCTAAAGGGATTAGGTTAAGACATGTCCTTATCATAGTAGGGCTTGAGGGGAGTTTGAAAAGGTGGAATGGAAAATTTTCAACCATGCCCAAAGGCATTTTAGGTAGAAAATTCCTAAACCACCATTGCCTCTCACTACATGACCACTTTGGTGAATTTCTAATGGGATTTGCCCACCCAACAAGATCATGAGTGCTTTGTGTCATGTGAAGACCACCCAAAGTTGAATTGGGTGGTTGGTTATAGTGGTTTCTTCACACGTTTTCTAATAGTGCCTATAATAACTTATAATAACTTAGGGTATAAGTTAGAATAACTAAGGTAGCCTAAAGTAATATAGGGTATATCATAAAATAACATAAAGTTCTTAAAAATATAATGTAAAAAAACCTATTTACCACATTAAATTATAATAGTGAATTATGCCAACTAGTAATGAAACATGAGGTGGCCTTGTTAAGATAAGGGGGAAGTAGGTTGGCCGAATTATGACAAGGTTGGATTTTTTATCCTTGTCCAAGGCTAGTTAAACTTTTTAAATAAGGGAGTATAGACATGGTGAAGGATGCTTACTAAAAGCTTCTAGCAATTAGGGTTAGGGCATGACAATATTATTGGCGTTTCCAAGGAGTTGAAAAGCAAGGAACTTGTTGTTGATTTCTTTTTATTTTTCTTGAGTGATGAATAGGGCATGAAGGGGTTGTGAAAAGGAGGGAGTAATGATGATAATTGTAAGGAGGGGCAAAAGACCTTGGCATATCATGAGAGGGTGAGATAGATAAAGGTGGGAGGCTACAACATCATGAAGCAACTAGCTTCTCAAGGTGTGGTCAAATCAACATGTGTCTTGGTGAATGGAGACAAAATCCTCAAGTGGTGATGATTGTGGCTAGTGCAAGTTTAGGGGGAGGAACTCATGAGTATGGTGACTAAGAGGTGGTTGGTGGAGGTCAAGAAAAAGTACTCAAACCTTTGTTGAAGTGAGAAACTAAGAGTAGAAAAGATGAGGAAGTTTGGGGTTGTTGTTGTGAGACCTAGGAACAAAGGTAAGGGTCTGCCCTCTTGTGTAGCAAGAACGAGAAGAACTAGAACTTAAGCTGTTTAGTAGAGGAGAATATAAAAGAAGATTGTTTGGGGGATGTGGTAAAAAGCTTGGGAGATATAGGTAGTTGGGAAGAAGTGTGTAGTGAAGGAAAGTAGTCTAGAGACAATGTTAAGGTTAGTAATGAGGAAGGAGTGGAAGATTTGAGGATTGAACCAAAATTACATTGTAACCACTTCTTGGAGGTGTGGCACTTGTTTTGTTGGTAAAGACTTGTTGTACTTTTGGTTTGAGGATGCTTGCACGAAGTTAACCTAGTTTAAAGTTGTAGTTAGTTAAGTGCAAGGAGAAGGGAATGGTTAGAAGAAGTAGGATAGCTATCTGCAATAGACATGAGAAATACTACTACTACTAATAATAATAATAACAAAGGGGAAAGAAGGATTTTACTAGGGTTTGAACATAGTTGAGCCATGCCTTTGGAATGGTTGTTGGATAAGGGAATGGATAGGAAAATCTATAGATTAATTAAATAAGAAATTAGAAGGTAGAGGTGGTGGGAATTGGTCAAGAATTTGTGATTCACCCCTTTGATAATCTCCAAGGGGGTAAGGGGGAATGACCTAGGACAAGGTGTTGAGGGCGTGCTAAATTTGCACCTAACACAAGCATGGATAGGAAATGGGTTTCTAAATTTGTTTCATGCAAATAATCATGTTTTGTAGATGGAGTTGAAGCAAACAACAATTTTTTTACAAAAATTTAGTGTTTCAAGTTCATCACAAGAAAATTGCAAGGTGGCAATGTGTTGTGTTGGTTTGCGTCAATTGTATGGTTGTGGGTTGGCCATGAATCTTATCACAATTAGTTTAATTTTAAACACAAGATGTGAACTGACCTCAAATGTGGTTCTGCTGCAGCCAAAATCTAGAGCTTTGCGTGATGAAAACCAGGAACATTGAAGGCACTTGTTTTAGCATGTTTTCAAATATATGCACACACAGAATGTCACCTAGAACGTGGGAGTGTTCTACAGACGAAAAATTGATCGTAGTCCACGACAAATGCTTGAAAAAGGGTTTGATGACATTCTTCAAACGGTGATGGGTTTCCCCCTGGTGGCCAGATGGCAGCTCCGGTGGTGGGTCAGGGTGTCCAAGAACAGTGGCTGACAGAGCTCAATGGGGGTATTTAGCGTCTCACCATTCAATTGGGTATGCTTACAGTTCTGAGCTTGTAAGTAGAGGACATGCTCATGTGGTCTACTACTACAACAACAAAGGAGATCACCAATTTTCTGATGTTGATGAAATTTGTCCAGAGTCCAATAGTCAAGAGAACAAAACCTTCAACCCCAAAGTCAGGCAGGGTTTCTAATGGTTGTTTTTCAGCACCATTAATCTGACCAAAACAGTGATAAACAGTTTTGGAAATAAAAGTTTCATGCAGCCAATGAGAAGGCTCAGCATGCACTCATGAGGGGTCTAGTTTTTTTTCTTTTGGAGGGGGGGCCGGGGAAGGGATCTTTTGTATTTCCTTGTGCCCAATGTGTTCCCATATCAAGTTCCCAAGTTGTTCCTCAAGACATTCCCAATAGCACCTCAGATTTATCCCATATGGTTTGCCCAAAAGTTTATCTTTCATGTATATAAAGTGAAAAGGTGGGCTCTTGGGTAACACATATGTTTTCATTTTGCAACTGGCATCCAAAGATGTGCTTCCAAAGATGTGATTTCTTTGGAGAGTGCCCAATGTTCCAAAAAAATTGATGACAGGCCAATAAATATGGCTCTTTCAAAAAAGGAAAAAGTTATGAGCTCTTCATGAACCAATTAATATGAATCACAATGGGCTATGTCCCACATACTATAACACAAGAAAAGGTGGAAATTTCTGGATTTAGGCCCCACCCACTTAGCCATAGACTCTTCTTTGACTATCACCTATGCAAATAATATACTTACCTACGGCAAAGGACAAAGCCTCTCTTTGACCCAAGCCCATTGTCACCAAACTACAACCTGCCTTGGTGACCTTTACTTATTGTCCACTTTATTAGAGATTTCCCAAGTTTTAAGATCCTTGACAACTCTTGTAGTACAACCCTTGAGTAATTTACTTGAGAAATACTTGAAAGTGTTTTTCCCAATCTCATAGCTTCTTTATAGGACCATCCTAGGTAGACCCTAGGTTCCATACAAATTCATATTTATATCCAAGATCCCACCCAATCCCACACTTCAAACCCCTTTAAAGAGTGCCTGGCCATGCTTGTACCAATTATTTAACATCACAATTTTATTTGGATTTCTTGTGTATAGGGGTTTGAAGGTTGGATGGGAGTGAGGTGCAAGACACAACAAGCTCCTCGAAAAGAAAGCAAGATGTCATTGCATTTGTTCCTCCCCATTGGAGTAAAGCCTGTATTACGGATCAACTTCTGCCTAAACTTGAAAGTCTCTACATAGCAAAATAACAAAGACACACCAAATGAAAGGAAGGAAAGAAAGTGGTGGGCATTTGGGGGGGGAGGGGTTATGTGGGTTTTCCCACTTTTACAGCCAGAACAAGCGAGTAGAACAAAAGAGTCCTGCACAAGTTGGCTATAATCGACAAAGAGAAAGAAAAACCAAACAAGCATCTTATTGCATTCGTGTGTTAGGCCATGCGCTCTGGTCTTTATTAGCTCAAACCCTTCAGGGTGGAGAGTCCACAGTGGAGACAATGGGATGCCTTCGGTTAAGTTTAGTTTACCTACATTTCTGGGGTCATTTGGTGGAGTCCACTATAGAAATATTTTTGGCTTAATGGGGGCTTCACCATGCTAACCACAATGTTTTTCCGATTTAGTATGTTGAATACTTATCATCCTTATCAATGTCATTTGAAGGTCCGAGCCATTTGCAAAGTTTCAATCTGGCAAACAACAATTAAAATAGAATCCATTTACCCTAAGGTCAGTTTTGTGAGTAAACAATCTTTAAAATAATGAAACGAATTTTCGCTAAAACATGAAGAAGGTGAGGTGTTGAAAACCATCATAATTATCACAAGCTACAATCAGAATAATTTCACTCTTTATATGAAAAAATCATATTAGATCATGAAAAATTAATAATTTCAATTTTTTTAAAAAAAACTTTTTTTTTCAAAAGATAATTATTCGTTTTGTGGAAGTTGAAACTGAACTGAACCTAGGCTAGGTAATGAATGATCCATGAAGTTCCCAAAAGAAGGATGAATTGACTCAGTTGATTATTAGTTCACTAAACACTGACACCACCAAACACCAAACACTAAACCCCTTGTGTTCAACATTCCTCAAAATGTGGGGTACAAAAATGCAAAAAGCTCAGTAAGTACTCTCTTTCTTTCCAATTCACAGGAAACTTTGAAAGCAAATTCCCCTTGTGTGCTTTTTGCACTTGCAGAACTGTTGTTTACACCAGCTTGTTGACGACTCACCAAAGATAGCAGCATCATCCAAAGCAAACCAAAAACCAAAACCAAAACCCACCCCCCCTTGTTTTCTCATTACCCATATCCTCCTATCCATCAGGGATGAAGACAGAGATGGAGTAGCTCACAAAACTTGCTAAACTTTCTGTTGCTTCTTCTTCTCTTCTTGTTGATGAAAGAGTCTGAGACTGTGTAAAAGAGAGATATATAAATTGAGAGAGGAGATTGGGGTGGGGTGTGGGGAAAGAAAAGTACGAAGTTTTTTGATGTTCTAAGGGAAGGAAGGAGATTGCAGTTGTGAAAAAGAAAGCAGATCTGCAGAGAATACGGTTTGCTTGCCCAAGAGTTGAGGAAGATCTTCTTGGGGTAAGTGGGCGAGAGAGTGATGGGATGAGGGGAGTTTAGTGGATGAGGACGGTTTTCGCCAAGAGGTGGAGGAGGAAGATGCTTGCTTGGTAGTAGAATTGTCTTGTAAAAGGGTAGTGATCATGTTGTGGAGGAAGTTGTTGTGAGTGTGGGAAATGGGAGTGGATGGATTGGGTTGTAAGGGAAAAGAGATGGAAATGTAGTGTGAGTTTTGGGGCTTAATCATGTGCAAGTAGGTGGCCGCCCAATACTTGATGCCTCAAACTTGACAAACTCTGAGAAGATGATTTCCACTCGACTGACTCGAACAGAAGAAACTGATTGGAAATTAGGAGAAGGGAGACAATTGGACTGGAGAGCACTTCAAAGTGAAGATGATGAAGAAGCTCATGTCTCCCACATCCTCCTGTGAACCCAATAGGTATTAATTTGTTCAAAGAAGTTCAAAACTTGAGTTGCTTGCAAACTGGTTAGAACATTTACTCTCACTTGTACAACAAACTGCAACTTCAAAGGTTTTTTTTCATTTTGGAGATAAAAATTCTCTGCAATCTCTTTGTAATTCTGTTGCACATCACCACCTGCAGGAGTTGAAAACAACTTTTCCAAATATGATTTTTGTTGATTGTCTTAAAATGGACCAGCTCTAAAGTCTATGTGCAAATGACCAGAACCGAAGGTTTTAAGAAAAATCCAAAGAACCAGTCTCAGGAAGCAAGAGCAAACCTGAGCACATATCTGCAGGAAACAATCTTATGCTCCTGCAATTGTTTGGGTGTACAACAGGTACCTGAAGGAAGTGATAGACATTCTTAAAGATGGTGGCGGCAGTGGGAAGACAAGCCGACTACTAGAGATGAGCTGATTGCATTGTGATGCATTTGGAAAGTCAAGACTAGAATCATCATCATCATCATGGGTAGGAAGAATGCTGCTGCAAGTGCTGCAGGGGCCTGTGTAGGTAACTGTGTTGTTGTAGCATGCTGTTGCCCATTCATCATCCTGCATCTCTTGGTGCAGGCATGCATCAGAGTACCCATCAAGTTGGCTAGTAAGGTCATATCCAAGTATCAACTCTCAAAGCAGAGAAAGAGAAAAACTGCTGCTATGCCAGATTTTCTACATGATTCTGATGCTGATGAGATGGACACGGACATGAGTTGCAAGGGTCAAGAAACTGCTAGTTGCTATTTTTCTTCAACTTCAGTCTGGGGTAGATCAGGGGAAGAAGAATCTGATGATGAAGACATAGATCTGTCTGATGTCACAACAACAGCACCAAGTCTAGACTATCATGATCAAGTTGCTTGGCTTGAGTATGTCCAATCCATCAGCTCTGACTTTGGGTTTCATTCTCTTTCGATGCGGAAGGATTAGAAATTTGCCATGGGTTTGGGAGGAACAATTTAAGGCTTATATCCCACTGTTTCCTTAGTAACTTGTGAGGATGATGAGGAGCTGCTGCTGCTGCTGCTTCAAATCTCAGCAAGATTTCGAGTTGTGGGATTTCAGGTTTTCTCTTCGAGCTGACATTTCAGCATGCACATTTCAGCACATATTATATTACAGCTCCCTGGTGCCAACTTCTAATCAAAATGCTCTATGAAGCAGCAAAATTGGAGCTCACAATGAGCTAAAATGTGCCCCCAAAATGCAATCCGGGTTTGAGTAAAAGGCTGGAGTTTTATGGCCTTGTGAGTAGCCAGGGCATAATAAAACTCAAGACGGCACTTGGTTGGTGTGGCATTCTAACATGTCTATGTGCAAAATTTCATAATGATTTGAAACTTTGGTGTCAACCCACTTTACATGACAAGCCCACTCATGGGGCGGTAGCAGCAACATGAAGAGGCACTTATTTATTTATGAAGGTGGTGTTGGCAAGATTGTCTTCTATGTCTCTCTGTCTCTGTCTCTGTCTCACACACACAGCCCGCATAATCAATTAAAAATCTGTGTGAGGAAATGGAGAAATTTTTATTGACCTTTGATTTCTCAGTTCTTTAAAAAACTATGTATAAACATAGCTTAAACCTTCTAATCTTCCAAATTCCAAATTTCTGTGTTCATTTTAGATCTTAGCTGCCAGGAGTCCAAATTGAACAAGGCATCTTTTGTGACTCTTAAGTATTGGACATAATTCTTTCAGCTCTTGAATTTGGTCTAAATAATGGAATCAAAAAGTTGGTTTACTTCACAGGGGAAGCCTTATTGCTGCATTGTAGGGAAAAAAAAAACAAAGTGAATTTTGAGACGCTGGATTTGAGCCATCAATTTCATTTTCATTCATTGTCTTTCCTTGTTTTCAACTTTCTTGGATCTTAATTTTCTCAGTTTTCATTTCATTTAGGGTGTTTCTTGGATTTGTACTTCCCTAGAGAATATTTTTCTGACTTATATTTCATTCATTAAAGGTATCCATAAGGTCAGGCGATTAGGGGGCGAGAACGGCCAGTTTCGGCATCAAACGCTTATCTAGGAATGAAAATTTCACAAACCGAAATAACTGGGACTCAAACTAATTTTCCCACCAATTTTGGTGGTAAACTGAGTTTCATGCTGTCTTTCCTTTTTCCTGAGCGCCTCCACTGCTGCTACATATATTTTCACTACCTGTACACCTACTATAATTATTGTCAAACTTTGTACATTAAATGCTGAGTTTCAACATTTCATACTGAGATTTATTAAAATTTCATTTTATTGCAGATACCACTGAAAGACGGGATAGGGCGTAAAAGAGATGGTGACGTTATGGATAACTCTGTTACCATCCTATATTTACTGATTATCGTTACATGCTTCATTTTTTTTCCTGAACTCAACTTTTTCAGATCCCATCTCTCATGGCATTTTTTCATCCATTGTGTTTCCTGGATTTTGACATTTTGAAATCTTTTACTTTTTCGGCATCATCTCATTTATTATCTTTCTCAGCTAAAAAAATCTTGAACTATATATTTTCCATGACCCATAAACCCAATAACCTGCACCCATCCAAAACATACTTTTTTTCAATTATTTTTCATCCCTTTTCTTCTTTTCCAAATCATATATCACTCAATATACCTATCATTGCCTTTAGATGGAAGCAAAGGTCTGTAACCAAAAAAAATTGCAAGAAATTTTACACAATTTTGATCAATGGGAAAATTGAAAATAAAGAAAGTTGATTACTTTAGGAAAATGAATATGCAATAAAATGTTCTGCCGTTAGATTCAATTTGGCACTCATCCACTCAAAGAACTACCCTTAATTAGCACATCACACATCCTTTTTCGAAAATGGATTCAATTCCCAAAATAATGAAATGAGTTCAATTATAAGACCATCATTAGCATGCCTTGAGTTACTCTAGGGTCTGAACAACTGTTGTATGGGTTTTTTTAAAACCCTTAATATGCTGGCCAGAGTGGACCAGCACCCACCATTGCACCATCCATTGGATGCCCATTATGACTCAGTTGTGGATGAACATTAACCGAGTTAATGTCTCGTTTCACCTTGGTAAGCCATTTTGCAATTAATAGGTCCTATATATTGGTAGAGATAGGTAGGAAAATGGTGATTATTAATTAAGGCCCACTTTAGATGAGGGTCCAGGGTCCAATTTCCTAGGAACCAATTTGGACTGATTTGAAGCAAATCGAATCCTTGAGTTGGCCTATACCTTGGTCCCTAGCCTGATTCTCGGTTCTCCAAATTAGGAGCTCTCTCTCCTTTTAGCACTGTGTTTTTTGTCCAAACCAAGTGATGTTCCCTCCAAAACAGGTGCCATGTAGGTTTAGCCTCAATTTGCCACTTTTTGGTCTTGGACCCTTGTCTAAAGGCCTGGGGACCAATTTAAAGCTTTCGACCAATAAGATTTCTTAAATTCATTGGTCCCTGGACCTTGGACCCTCATCTAAAGTCGCCCTAATAAGTAGATGGATTATACATAGTTAAGGATGGATACCTATCTACTAACCCAGGTTGACAGAAGGTGGGTAGTAAAAGAAGCAGCTCAGCTAACCACAATGGTTAGCTAGGGAACTGGAACCCAACAGAAAACTGTTTCCTGATCACTTATCATCCATCCTTCATGGTGTGCTAGCTGGTGTCACTCTGGCCCAATATACCCACTGGATATATATAGTATATGATACACTTGAACCTATTTTCTCAAAATTGATATACCCTAAACGTATGGATACCTTTTTTTTTCCCACATGCAAGGATTTTTATAACCTATTCAGACCCATTTTGCACATGTAGGAGTTCTGCATATCCAAGGATGGATATGATTGAGAGTCTGGGTAAATAGGTCTTAGGGTAAATAGGGTCTAAACCTATATAACCTATTTATCACCCAGATATAGAGTTGGCATTTTAGGGTTGTGAAATTTATATGTTTTTGTTACAATCATAGTGTTGAAGCATGTGTTGAGTAGTTCTTTCCAACCTAATTTTGTAGGTCCATCTCCTTGGGCATGTTTGCAACTCCATGGGTTCTTACTTAATTCATGTGAATGCTTATGAAAAATGTTTGTAACTTTTGATGGAGATGACAAAGGGAAAGAAATAGTAGTGCTTCAAAAGTTTGGATCTATGTACTAGAAGGACTTATTCTAGGCAATGAATGTTTAGGGTGTGGCAAAAGTATGGTGTAGTGGACCAATTTTGGCAATGGTAAAGTCCACACATGAATACACAAATTTTGTGATCCCTTTATTAGTCCTCTCACAATTTCAAGCCCTAACATTGTAAACATTTTTGAAAGTTCATAATTTTAAAAAAATAATTCAATTGTCTTATCTATAGTTTTTTTTTCCCCCTATATAAGTATACTATAATGATTAGTATCATTATGAACTTTTTATTTCACTTCATTTATTATTATTTTAATTTTAGTTAATTTGAATAAAAAAATTGTTAGATATTCATTATGCCTCAGGTCTTGTTGAATGAAATCATTGGTTTCACATCATTTTAAAAAGTGATAATACAAAACATGTTGTTCATAGATTTTAGGGTTTTGATTTTTTTCATGTTCTAAAATGTTTGCTTTAGAATAAAAATGTTATTTAATTTTTTTCAAAATTTTTTTTTTTACACATCATCTATAATATATTTTATCAACTTGTGATTGAAATTTTAAAACTTTTTTTTTTCATGGGAGACAAAGTCCATATTCATATTGTAATTTGTAATAAAATACAAAATGGGTTACAAGTAGATATCATAAAACATAAAACTTATACTATAAAAGTAGGTTTGAACACCAAATTGACCCAATCAAGTTCAAATCTACTTCTCGTTTAATTTATGATATGAAAGTTTTTCAAATTTTGCATTCAACTTGCTATAAACTAAATGGAGGGCCATGTTTTTCATATTTTTACTTTCACAAGTTTTTAATATATTTGCATGTGTTTATATCAAAAATTCTATCATTTTAAAATTGCATTTTGGATGCAACACTTTTTCTATCTACTTTACCATACTTTCACCCCCTTGGATTTTAAGGTCTTGTTGATTTTATGTGATTGGAAGTTTGTCCAATCCATTTTTTATCATTTCTCATGTGCATTGAAGACTTATGTCATTTGTAATGTTTAGCTAGATTGAACTTATGTTTGATGGTCTGTCCAATGTCAAATGCCCAAAAGCCCAATTTTGAGGAAGGATTTTTCCCTTGATTTTTAGGTTAGTTGTTGATCTTTTATGATTGGAAGTCTATCCAACCCATTTGGTTATCAACTCATGTGCCTTGATCACTTTTGTGGTATGTAATGTTCAAGTCATATGTTTGTTAAGCTAGATTGAAGGTTTTTGTGATGGTTTGTCCAATGTCAAATGCCCATTTAAACCCAATTATGAGGAAATAAAGTGTTGCAAATGTGAATAGTGAGTAGGCATTAAGTACATAATTGTTCCAAGTTAGATGTAATTTCATTACATTTTCAAATTAAAAATTTCGTTTCTTTCAAGTACTTGCCTTGTAATTACAATAACCATTTTCTTTTGCCAATCTAATCTTAAACCCTAATCATTGGCTGGACCCGCCCCTTTTTAAAAACTTAAACCCTAATACCTGAAAACCCCCCATATTTAAAAATAAAAGATTGACCTTAACCAGAGCCTCTTCCAAAAAATAATAGGAAGAGGGATCAACCGACCCTGGAGGTTCTCCAAAAAATAGGGAATTGCCCACTGGTTGATGGTGTTCCCATCAAGTTCCCACTATGTATGCCAAACTTTAATAAAAAATAGATAAAATAGTTATGAATTTGATAGAGAATTTTCTAAGGAAGTTAGAAATTTTGAAACATTTAATTCCTACACATTCGAAGAAATTATTTAACCAAAAAGAAGAAGAAGCCATAACTCGTTTCCCTTATGATTTTTTTAATAAATTGAGATTTGCAACTAGGTAGAATGTATTGTTTTGGGCGCTCATATAATAGAGTCAATTGGACCAGCTTAGTCTAGGAATTTTTATTTTCCTATGTTCTTTCTTCAATGGTAGTGGAAGTTTGTTAAACCAAAACCATATATGAATTTTTAATAATAAAATGCCCAATTTCTTAGTGGTTATTTATCAAATAATGGTTCTCTAACCTCACATGTATCATAGTGTTCTCAGTGCATATATCTCATTCCATTTTCCCAATGGGAAAGATATTCACCAATTTACCTAATTGAATCAAATACCTTAATTGACACCCATCTGTAACACCCAAAGTGTGGGATTATTCATTTAAACATCAAAAGAAAGGGGTCCAATCACTGGTTTTATTTTTGATGAATTTTCGCCTTTTGGCCAAAAAAATCCAGTACAACTCATACAAAAGACATTTGTGAAAAAAATGTGCCAATGGCACCAAATTTTTGTTAATTCCTCTTATGGAGGATGGCCTTGTGTGTACATCACAAAACTGAAAAAAAACCCTTGCATCCAATAGACCCACAATTTCAATGTCTCAAATTCAGAAAACCTGGACACATAAAATTCTTTAAAAAAAAAGCTTATTGTGAAATTGTGATATAATAGAGAAATGTGTAAATTCACCGTCTTCGCCCTGTCTTTGGGCCTCCTTTCACCCCCTAACACCTCTTTTGGTAGTACCCGTAAAGTAAGGAAATTTTTATTAAATCACAGTATAAAATGCTCAAGAGGAATTTGAGTTATCAGTAAAGTCATGCCCTCTTGGACCTGAGTTGCACCCCTCGTTTGATGCTTCACCCCCTCCTGGCTCTTGTCCGCAGAGTAATGAAATTTTATTAAATAAGGGTATGAAATACTGAGACTCAGGATTCAATGCACGAGGCGCGAGAACATTTATAGCTAGAGTACACATAGAAGGAGCAGTAATTGGTTGAAAGCGTCCAGGAAAAGAAAGGAGAGGGCAAACTCAGTTTAGCACCAAATTTGCTGCTAAACTGAGTTTCATGCCCCGTTGAAGCCCAGTGTACTTTTTCCCCCTGTTTTTTGAAATCTCATCCCCTATGTGACCAAACAGGGGGTCCCGTGCCGTCTTTTCCTGACTTTATGGATAACTCTAATAACTTACCATTGAGGATAAATATTACAAACAATTGAAATAGATATTTCAAACAAAATCTTTTGTAAAATGCGAACATATTATATATATATATTAACAAAACTTACTACAAACAATTTTCCCTCAGCATTTCCATTTTGAGGATTGGCGCCTCAGGTCCTGGGCAGGGCAAGGCAGGAGTGTAGGAAGGAGGCAAATATTCGCCAGGTGCGACTGAGCAGAAAGTTTCAATTTTTTGCCCGCTGGGTGTTTTTGGAAAATCTGGGGCCAATAGTAGTCTGCCCGGGTTCTTCCTTCATGTGCTTTAACTCTCTGCTGTTTATAACAAGAAGTTGTTAGTTGAATTAAGACTTAGGCCTAAGTCGTTCATTATCAATCCTTAGTCTTCAGCATCTGGCTTGTAACAATTCAACTTGAACTTAGGTCCTCTCATGTTGTACTTTGGCCTCCTCTCTGGATTGGTGCATTTCTAGATAACATTTGTCAGGTTACGACAACATTTTTTCTGTCTGTTCCAAAATGTATTGTAACCTCTGGTCAGTTTTCTTTCAACAATGACAAAAAAATAATTATTTAAAAAAATCATTTAATGTTCATTATTTTCAAATTATTAGTTTGTCATGATGTACAATAATTGTCTACTATTGATATAATCATATGAGTTGTTAAATTATTCAGATTATAGCCTGTGACAGTGATTTTTTTCAATTTTTTTTTTTAATTTTTAATTTTCTCATGTTGCTCCAGAAGAGACAATCAACCACAAGAGAATTTAGCCAAATATGACTACAAAAAAAGAAATAAAAAATTTAGAAATCCTATTACATGTTGATGAATCACTACAACCTATTAGCGAAATGTGGTGATTTCAAAAGAAGAAAGCTAGAAATCTGCCCAAATTCTCTAAAGATCTTCACAATTTCATAACATTCTTCCTTGAAAATGTGACAATGTTTTTGGAAATTTTCCAAAAAGTTCCCATGATCATGTTGTGAAGGAAATTTTTTGCCACCAAGATAAATAAATCATTGGCCTTTGACAATAATGAACATTTTCAACTCATGTAAAAATATGGTTTCAACACGGACAAAGATTTTATTTTGTGAAAGAAATGGCCCACATTGAAGACAATGGCAATGCATCATCATCTTCTTCAATGGTGTTATTGTAGTGAATAAGGTGCCGACCACCTTCTTTTCTGTCTGAGAAGAAGAAGAAAATGACGACGTGGCAACACATTGTTGTCTTCTTCTGTGGTGTTGTTCCAACAAAGAAGGCGACGACAACTTGCTGCAATTGCCTTCTTTTCTAGTGGTGTTACAACGAAAAAGGCAATGGCAACTTATTGCCGTACTTTTCTTTTCTGTGTTAGAAAAGAAGAAAACGATGACAATGTGTTGTTATTTTCTTTTGTGGTGATGTTGCAACGAAGAAGGCAACGATAACTTGCTACTTTTGCCTTCTTCTCTATTTGAGAGGAAAAAAAAACAACGACATGACAATTTTCATCACCTTCTTCAATGGCTTTGTTGTAAAAAAAGGTGATAACAATTGTCCTCACCTTTTTCGGTGGTTTTGTTGTGAAAAAAGTGATGCCAACAATGTCGTCGCCTTCTTCTATGGTGGAGGTGCTATGAATAATTGCCTTTTTTTTTTTAAAAAATTTTCTTCTCTAGTCATTTTAGTCTAATTCATTAAAATTGATAATTAACAATGAAATGGTGGTTTTTTTAAATGTTGAAAGTTGTAATGGCTAGAGGAAGGAGATTGAAAAAAGGTGGTGGTGATTTGGAAGCTCAGAAACAAAATGTTGCTTCATTAGAACCGATAACTAAGAAGCAAAATGTTGATGCATTACAACCGAGACTTCAAAAGCAAAATGTTGTTCCATCAAAATCAAAACATGGGGAACAAAATGTTGTTTCATCAAAATTGAGAATTGATGAATCAAGTAATTTATGTGGTTTAGAATTGACAATGGTGACTATTTATAATTCAAATGATGAGATCACTCCCAATATAGATTGGGAATTTTGATAAAAAAATGGTGGGTTAAATTGTTTTAGAATTTACACACATTACATTAAATTTTTTAAAAAAAAAATTGTACATTTTTAAAAATGTTTATATATATTGTACCTTCCATCATTTGATGGAAAGTGAAGGATCATTTTCTCAAATTTCTTTTTTTGCAATACTTGAAAGTAGTTAAAGTTTGTAGTAGTTGCATCTAATTGTGTGATTTTATGTTTTGCAATACTTGCATTTTATTTTTTGAACTTTTTATGTGTAAAGTTTTAGGGTTAGGATTTTCTTATTATAAAATAATGATTTAAAAAAAAAACATTCTTAGTTTAGGTCTAGAACTTGAAACCAACCAAGCCTCTTAACCACTGACACCCCCTTGTCCACTTAATGTGGCTCAGAAAGATAAATAATGGACGAAGGTTGGGTTGAAATGGAAGTGTAAAGGTGGCACCTGCATTGTCACATATTGTGCCAAATGGTTGTTGACCAAACATTTGAAGGAGGTGCATGGCTTGGTGGTAGAAAAGGTCAAACCTGGGAAGCCTTCAACTTGTGAAAGAGGTCCTCAACATCAAGACCATGCTAAAATGAACGCTCGCATGTTGGGAGATGCCATGGCTGTGTAAAGGCGGAATGATCAAAAGGTTATTAGTCATGTTCGTGCCAAAGCCCAAATTAAGTGGGATAGGTTGATAATTGTTGCAGAACAATGTCCACCATTACCAAAACTAGTTTTAGTCAAATTAGCTGTGGCCAAATTAATTTCAAAATAATTGTTGCAGGTGTTGGGTTTTAACGCTTGGGGTGTGGGAAATGTGCTTTGAAATCCAACGTCACGGATGGAAAAGGATGAAAATGTATAAAAGATGATTCGATCCACCTGTTCTGCATATGCACAACAATTGAAAATGGCATGGGATGTTAAAAATTGGGATCGAGAGTCCATTAAAACAAATCAAATACAAGAATAAATGTATTGGATTTCCATGAATTTAGAATGACTCATGGAAGGTAAGAAAAAATAATAATCAATGTTTATTGTTTTTTTATAATTTTGTTTCATCCAAGGTGTGTTAAGGTTTAATTTGGTGATTTTTGGGTGTTTATAGGGTTCAAAGCACAACAAAGGAAGAATTTGTTGCAAATGCAATTCATGTTGAAATGCAACGTCGCCATCTGTACATTATTAGTCATGTAGCAATTGCTTACCAAGCTAAATAGGGGATTGTAAATAATGATATGGTTTAGGGTTTCCAATTTATATAGTTAGTTAGGTTTTTTCAACCTTTTCATTTTTTGGAGTACCCAATTTTTGAACTTTGGTCTTTTAATATATTATAAATAACCTTTTATTTTCATTGGGTTTTTTAACATTTTTTGATCCACCCATATTTGTACATATTTTATCAATATAATATTTTCCTTTAATCACATTTATTTGATAGGTATATGGTTAATTATATATGTTTTCTTTTTCTTAATATTCATAATACTTTAAATGTCATAATCAAAAGTTAAATAGGCCCATATGAATAAATAACATTAATTTGTCTAGGGTTTACAAAGATCAAAATGAACATTGTGCAATACCTATATCCTTTCTTTTATAATTTCCATAAGGCCATTTCAAATATGCAATACCCACATATAGGTCTCGTAAATAGTTGTTAGTTTTTTTACATCCATTGCAATACTTGCATATAGGTCTCGTAAATAACTGCTAGTTTTTTTCATCCATTGTAATACCTGCATATGAATCTAATAATTGATTTTTTTAACATCCATTACAGTACTCGCATATAGGTCCATAAATAGTTAGTGATTTTTAACATCTTTTACAATACTTGCATATAGGTTTCCATTATAATATTTATGGAACTCATATGACATAATAATCTAATCTAATTATCAACAAATAATGTCATAATTAGGGAATTACTAAAAAAATATTTCAAATAATGTAAATGATTGATTATCATATTTAAATAATCATTTATTTTTAAATATTAAGTAATTGATTATTTGGTTGAACCTTAATTGTTTCGATAATTAAAATTTAGATCTAAAAATCAAATCAATAATTTGATATTTAATTTATTATCTTAATTAGATTTTTAATGTTGATAAGTTATTCAAATCATTATTTAAAATAATTATTCATGATAATTAATTGTCATAAAATTAATTTAGGTATATAAATAAACATATTTTGGGTAACCAAACCATTTATTTTGAAGCAACCTTACATGTGGGTATTGCATTTAGGGTCAGGTATGCACATAAGGTTACCTAAATCACCTAGGGGTTATATTGAAATGAACTTGAATATGGGTATTGCATTTAGGGCTAGGTATTCATATAGTTTTGCAATACTCGCACACGTATTTATTTTCACCAACTAGAAATTTGGCTTTATTTTTTTGAATAATTAAATAAAATTTGTAACAAAACACAAAAGAAGGTATGTCTCTTACCATTTGGTAATATTTCTAGTTAGTTCTTTCACTTTTTTAAAAAATATATAAAATGACATTGCATTGTTTTACATATGTTTAAGCCTTAAAAATTTCGCCCAAAATGCACCTTAGATTTATTTTAATTATTATAGACTTGTAAATTTTTTAAAAATTAATTTATATGTCCCAAACTCTAAAGTGGGTTAGGAAATATTAAGTTTTAACAACTATGGAACACATGGAAATAAAGGAGATTCATAATTATGTTATAAATCTAAACAAGTGATAAGATCAAAAACTAATACAATGAGCAAAGTCTAAAGTAGAAACCTTAAGCCTTGATATATATGAACCAAATTCTTAAACATTAAATCAGAAGGCATAATTTTAAAAATCCAAATGATAGTTTGTCATAAGCCCTATTACAACCCTAACTATACAAACCCTAACAAAAAAAGTCCTAGTGGTATATGCCCTAAACCCAAAAAACTATACGAAATATATATATTATACAAATTATATAACACAAAAAAAAAGAAATAAAAAAACTTAGGAAATAATTTAGAAACCAAATTTTAAAAATTTTAAATTCATATGCATCATTCTTTGCTCCAGGGAAGAACATCAAGCTAATTGTGTGGAACATGATGATTTCTTTGGCAAGGCACGCAAGTGCTTGTTTATCAAGCTTATACCTATATCAGAAACCATAAGAGTTTGTCAGAATTTTGGACTCAGAGATCAATCGATACTTCTAAGCCACACCAATTCAATTCAATTCAATTGTGGTTAGCATGTTAGATTGTGCTTGCAAGGAGCACACAGGCTCACACACTGTGCTCCTTGAAATGATGCTTGCTAGCTACCTTTTGTCATCAACTGACTTGTTCAAAGTGCATGAGAAGCAACTCTTAGTTTAGTATAATTAGTTATAGCAGGGTCACACACATCTTACAAGTGTGAGCATTGTTGCATCGTGCTCCATAGGGCTCTACTTGCCTCCATGAAAAACCAATGAGACTCATCAGTAAGTGCAGAACGAAGTATTCAATTACAGTTTTGCTTTCATGTTTCTGCATATACCGTAAACTGGCATCTAAATTGTGCACTGATCTTTTGTTATCATATTCATGTGGGAATTTCCATTCACTTAACAGGAAAGATTTCAAACAAAACATTGAAGCTGGAGGTTGGTTCCAGCAAGCAGCCAAAATATAAAATGATTCTTTTTCAAAAACTACTTTCATATCTGGTCTATAGCCAGATTTGGCTAAATCTTCTTCTGGATGATTGCCAGTTTGCGCAATGCCCACATCACAAAATTGAATTAATTTTTTTAAAAAAACCATGTAAATTTCAACACCTCAACTTAACTTCATATTTTCACAAAAGTGCATTTCAAAATTTAAAAGATTATTTAATAACAAAACTGACCATAGGGTAAGAATTCACAGTGGTCAGTTTTCTTGGGGGCAAAATTTTCCTCAATTTTGACCTGAAAAATATATGATTTCAGCCTATACAAAAAGACTTTTCATGGAAAAAACGTCCCAAATTTGCCAGATTTTCAGAGAAAAATAAAATCCAAATAGCCAGATTTTTACGAAAAGTTCCAGTAGGAAGCCAAGAGTATAGAAGGATTCTCTTTTAAAACTTTTATGTCTAGCATGTAGCCAAATTTGGCTAAATCATCTTATGGATGATCACCACTTCAGCTACATCAAAAAATTGAAAAAAAAAGAAAAACCCTAGGGTACCCTAGCAGTTACCTTTTTGCCCTTCAAGCTCAAATCCTAAGAAGTTAGAAACCACGACAAACTTCCAAATGATTCCTATTTCCCATTGGGAAGGAGAGCCAGCCCTACCACTACACACGCCACCAGGAAACAAACAGAAAGCCATTATCCAGTCAGTGTCGGTGTTGCATCCCAAGAACATCATCCCCCTGCTCTGAGAGGAAGTTTCATTCTAGGGGTTTGTCCGTGCCGTCTGTTGCAAGTTGGTGATGTTTGAAATAAGAATTTGATTGTTCAATTCTCACACTCAAGAACCCAAACTGACCAAACCAAAGAATGTGAAGTAAAAGCTCATGTTTTACTATCTATAATTGGACTGGTGAGGGAGGGAGGGTAGGAGGAACAGAGGAAGCAAGCAAGCAGGGGACCCATTTCCAACTCTCATATTTGTGAACTTCCGTGTCGGCAGGCAAACATGTGTTGCACAATTTTGAATGGTAGTAAAATTCTGCCGACATTGTCATCCTCCTCAGCAGCAGCAGTAGTGGTCTCTTGGGAGAAAACCTTGAATTTAGGGTTAGTGCTTCCAGCACACAACAAGTCCACTAGTTCCCAAGAGTTAGGGTTATGTTTGAAAAGGAGAAAGGCATTGAGGTCCGGAAGGAGGAAGAATTGGGTGCATCATTTTCATGGACCTGCTGCTGGTGGGTTGTTGACAAAGAGGTTTCTGAGCAAGCTTAATGACAGTTTGCCATCTGCCAATTGCACAGGTATCTACATATATATCAGCTCCTTGAAAAGTTTGATTCTCTTTTTCTTTTTCTTTGTTTGCAGTTTCGGAGAAATGCTTTGAGAGTTCTATGGAATCCAAATTCAGCTTTGAAAGATTGGGTAGCCATTTCGTTGGTTGAATGTGGCTTCATGTTACAGCCTGAGATGCAAGATTTCCTCCTAAAGTGTGAGAGATGAGGAAATTCTTATTAGATGGGGCTCACACATGCTTGGACAGTGAGGGGGATTTTGATGTTGTTGAAATCAATTGAGACATAATGCAATTCCATAATGGGGGTCTCCTTTACTCATTAGAATACCCACTTATACCAGTGCTTCCAAGTTCTTGTGGGTCTGAAAGGATCTTGAGTCTTTGCAATGACCAGAAGGTAATGAAGAGCTTGCCTGGATTATTGTATGGGGGTTGTTTACAGACCTGTCAATGGAAGAGGGGGAGACGGTGCTGGATTCAGATGTAGCAAATGATTTGAGGTTTGTGCACAAGGTGTCTTTAGATGTTGCAGCGCCTCCTGATCTGGTATGGCACCTATGGATGGATCTCAAGAGGGCTCCACAGTGGTAAGGCCATCAACTCATCCCTAAAGCTTAAAGGTGAACCCTTTTCAATTCCAATGATTTGCAAGCCACTGATTTGTTGGAAGCTATTGCATTGAAATCAGTTAGTCATGGCTACAGAGAGCTGATCACAAGATTTGGTAGGCTTACTATCCTCCCTGCCCCTCATAACCACTTTGGTAAACATGTGAAATCATAACTTTGTAAACAGAGTTCTGCTAGTCTAGCTTGCCAAGAAAAGCCCCCTTCCCCCACAAAACCTGTTGTAGTGATGGAGTGAAGTCATTTTGAACTGGATGTGGCAGGATGCGATGGATTGATCGGGTTGAGATTTTGGCAGAAGATGGAAGCATTGAGTCTGAAGAGTTGCAACTGGGGCTTAGTCAGCTGTCTCGGTGGATTTGTAGTACTGCTGGTTTTGAGGTTTGCTTTCACACATTACACATGCTCAATGACAGTAGGAGCAGGTTTCTTGCATCTGCATGTGTACCATATTCTGGACATGCAAGTTGGCTGCAGATATTCTGTATGACATAGTTGTGGAGTATCTAAAGAAGTTCCTGGGGAAACTTCTGTAGGTGATGTGGTTGGCCCGTATTGAGTTTGTGGAAGCTGCTCCTCCTCTTCGGGTTGTACGGTGGGCCACAGTGGAAGGTCTTCAAAGCAAAGGCGAGGTGACTTTCAAGGAGAGTAGCAGCAAAGGAACAACAGTGGAACTTTCAGTAAGAGATGCTGACAAGTAACAATGTCATCTTGCAAATGTTTCAGAGACTTATAAAATGTTCTAAATACATCTGTTATAACGCATCACATTGTCCTGCAAATGTTAAAATTGAGCATCAGGAAGATACCTGCAGAGGCACCCATCTGGAAAATCACATGAAGTGGTCATTCAAACCGGGGATCATGTATGAAACTTTGTCCTCATATGTATGTCTTCATGTTGTTTATGCAGATATTGCACTCACTGCCTGCAGCTCTTGGTCAAGTCATGAACTCACAAGCTCTCAGAAGCCTAGTACAGGTATGTATGTCTCTTACTGCAAGTATGGGACAGGTGTACTCTCTTGCTGTGGATTATTGAGACAACAGTGGTGCCTACTACACAGTCAGAACTCCCCTGAGTATTTGCAAACTTGTAATCTGTTTGGTTGCAGGCCACACTCCAAAGTGATTTGGAGCGCTTTCAGAAGGTAAGTGATTCCACAAGCAAATTTAATGTATCCAGTAGACTTTGTCATCTTGTGAGGAATCTAGCAAAAATAGCTCAAGATATTATTTAAATTCTGCTTGCATGTAACAATATAGTATTACTCATGATAGGCTCAACTAAAGCACTTGACAATATGGCTATGTCAATCTTTCTTACAAGTTTGTATCTGTGATCTCAGTATGTTGCAGAGGCAGCAGATGAACAGAGTATCTGCTATGGTGGCAAGGAAGAAGGTTTACAAGACAGGAAGACGCTCCCAGAATCAGTAACAATTGCAGTTGAGCGACGGTAATGTTTTGAGGTGGTGTTGTACAATAGAATACATTTGAGTGTATGCTAAAAAGTCTCCATGGAATGGTGATGGCCAGTTTTCAGGAAAATCAATTGTGTCATAATGTATAGGCCAAGTTTGAGATCCAACATGTTTGTGATGCTGAAGCTTGAGAATATTGGTGAAACTGAGGAGTGCCAAGTCTTCCTATGTGACAAACTTTCTAGACAAGGAGTAAGAGAAAACATTAGCATAAATGTTTGTGTTGTATTTCCTTATGAGAAGGACATAGGCCATGTGATTAACTTAAAATTATTTGCATATATTTCTTTGCAATTAGAATTTTTTATCAATTTTTTTGAAGTTACATTGCTAGATGTTGATTTGCAAAGCCCTCATGAGCAACACATCTGTATATTAAGATAGGTGTTTATTTTGTTTGGTGACCACACCTTAACCCTCCCAACCCATTGGGGCCCCTCACTATACCTTTGGTACTGTTGAAAAGCCTTTGATGAAGTGGTGTAAATGTTTGTCAGTTCACAATTTTGAGACCAATGGAGCAAAAGTTACTGAATCTTGAGAAATTTTGGTCTTTGGAAATTAATTAGAAAGTAAAATAGTGATTTTTTTTTTCCCCTATAAGAACTCTAAAGTTAAACCCACTTTGACACGAATAGTATTTGGATGAGTGACCTTGTGCCAACTGCAATGTGCACTAGTAATTGTGAATGAAAGAGTTGATTATAGCCCCGATGTTGTAAGTTAGGAGGCTATCTGAATGAAAAACCCACAACAATTTTGACTGATCCAACCAGATGACAACTTTCCTTATTCCAAATCATGGTAGATAGATGTGGACTGGAATCAATAGTTGACAAGACCACTATTACCCTACTACTCCTGGTTGGAATTATTGGGACCATGAATGGTCAAAAGAAACCTCATGATTAGGGGCACTTGTTTTGTATGGAAAACAAAGAGAATAGGCACAAGTGCATGGGCTACAAACATCTAACAAAATCATTGTGAAGCATAAATTCTTTCGTTCTGATTTTGTATCAAAGACAAAAGGTCCTTGTAACATGGGGAGAATGTCACATATGTCATGTTTGTGGAAGAGGCTGGGATGGATGTTATAAGTGACATGGAATGTGGAAAAGTGTGTCCACAAAGCATACAATGATGTTAATCTTGGTGGTGGCAAAGATTGGAGATTTGTAATTGAATGGTGTGTTTCCAATGTGCATATGGAAAGTCTTTAAAAACTTTTAAAGTCACACATATAATGAAAAGTCAGTTTTCTTTGGGTTGAGGTTGTGAAGCCTTGAAATATAGTGTGAGTACCATGAAAAGAAGAAAGAAAACCATAAAACAAGGACTTGAAGAATGTGATCTTTCAGAAACAAAATGTGTGTGAAAAACTCTTTGCTTAGGATTAAAAGATTTCAAAATTTGAAGATTCCAAGATAGAAATACCAAACATAAATCATTCTTTGTTTAAGCAAACCAAAGATAATAGTTTGAAAACTAACATTTTCTTTTCTTAGGGTCAAGCTCATCATTTGAGGTATGAACTACTCTTTTTTGAGTTGCAAAGCTATAAATACTAATAAAAATAATTATTGATAATTCCAATTTGGTAGAATTTTAAATATTGGGATCCAGACGAGGTTTATTTATGATGAAAATGCTTGCATATTTCGGATGAAAATACTTGTACAAAACATCAATATTCAGGCCTTTCAAATCTTGGAAATTGAAACACTGGGACTCCAATAGTTTGTATCATTAGAAATTTCATTCAAGATTTGGAACCTAAATAGATTGGAACTCTACATAATAAGTTGCAAAATCAAAAGTTTGCAACAAGTGGGGAGGTGATATGCCAACATCTGCAATGCAAAAACTCAATGAATTGATTAGTTACTTTACTTCTGAGGGCTCTTCAAAAACACATTCTTTCTAAAAGGATACATAAACTTCCCACATATTGACCACATACAAGTCATTGACCACCAACCATATTAATAATTGCTATATTAAGGAGTTTAGCATTTAGAAACTTCCAAAATAGAACTTCAATAAAAGAAATAGAATTGGCTATGTATATAATAAAATTTGGCTTCATGGGATTTTGTGGACCTTCCAAGATGCATGAAGGAAAAGTAAGATGAAAGCCACACTTTGCCAAACTTCTTAGTAGCATTGAATGAGCTACTATGCCCACAATCCTGCAAATCTTTTTGTGCAAACTATATCAAAAGAAATTTGTAATCTCTAAGAATCAACATAGGGCAAGAATTGGTGAATAAACTCTACAAAGACTAGAAGTGTCAAGATCAGATCTCTTGACAAAACCAAAGACTTCTGGTCTCTTTTAGGACTCAAGTTTCAGATTCCATGCACCACTAGGAGCTCTTCTTACTTAAGATAAAATTTGAAACTGCTTGTAACCTGGGCTTCCTGAAAAGACAAACCATGCAGAGAAGACCTTAAATTGAATCCTCCAAGAAAAATATCAGTGAAATTGAGGTTTGAAAGAATGTCTAGCCCAGCTGAGATTATATGAAAAGGTGAGGATTAATAAAACTTGGCAAATTCGAGATGAACAATCAACATTCAAAAATGTCAAAACCTATGAAAAATCTCTACATTTAAGTATTATTGACCTAAAGATTGATCATACACCATGAAAATCTTCGCAACATTGAAGAAGATGGTCCACTCCCATTAGAAAAGATGTTCAGTACAAATGAGAAAACTACAAATTACATGAACATTGATAAACATGCTGCCCTCCAAATACACTAGGAGATTTCTCTGAGTTCTTCACCTAAATGAAAGATAGTTTGGAAAATGGGCAATCATAACAAATGTTTGCAAAGGGCAAAGTGAGTGAAAAGCCCCACTGTCCTTCAAATGGGTATTGTTGAACAAGCAAATCAATGAATTGAGAAAAAAGGATAGGTCAGGCACTGAGCTGATGATTTGACTAAGAACAGGTGCAATAAAAGTGAAGTAAAAGGATTACTTACTACTTTGAACTAAAATGGTTCAAAGACTGGGAACACACATTTCATTTATGTGTACAACGGATGCACCACCACCATTATAACCCATATATTCACATAAGGACAAGATTATTGAAAAATTACTAACACAGCCCAAGATAGATAACTACAGATCTGACAATGAAGTATTGTAACCTTACCCAACAAATGCCCAGACAGAATTGCATCATGGAATATGGAAGAAAGCCTGTCTCTAAGTCATAAAAGATTGCATATTGAAGTAGGTGCTCTCTTTCCCTTTGCCATGTTTTTCTCATTCTGAGAAAAAACTAGTTTGGTACAGAGAGAATTGATCAACATAAGACTTTTATGAATCCTCTTTCACAGATTTTGTGTTGAAAGACTTGGGTGCCAAAAGTGAGGGTGGTAACCTGGAAGAGATGAATAAGCAGACACACAAAACAAAGGTGGCCAAAAATCCTACCCACCATGCCTGCTTGGGGATTCCCAACATCACCTCCTCGCACACTGCAACTCAATTCAAAAACTAAGTCACAATGAGCCAAAAGTATGCAGGAACTTCTATGAACCAAATGTCCATTGAAGGTTAGATTTGGATTTGTTTTCTTCTTGAACATGACTAACAAAGACATCCTAACGCTGATGACCACAATTGAACCTTTGAACTTGCATGAGAAAAAAATTGGTCCACAGATTGAAGGTCATGTCATATTCACTCACATATGTTATAAATAATGAATGGCTGATCTGAGAGTTGGTACTTTGATAAAATGCCTTCTGGATGTACCGTGACTATAACTCTTGCATAATATGTCCCTGCTCTCATCTGACCCAAACCCACAGAATTTCACAAGAGCATGATGTGGTCTATGAGAGTCTGCTCATATGTCAAAATTATTTTCATTATCTTCTTTTTCTTGAACTGTTTGTTTCACTTGATGTCACCCTAATTTTCCATTCTAGGTTACAGCATTATTATCTTCAACATTCCTAAGGATCATTTTTTGAAATTTAAAATCAGAAACAAGAATAAAGAAGCCACAGAAAATATGTACAAGCAACTCCACATTAGACCTTTATCTGATATTACAAAGAGCTGAAATCCCATTCTAAAAGATTTGCAAGCAAAGGAGATTCAAATTAAGTCCATACAATGGAAAAAATCAAAATATATGCAACACAAATCAACTCAAGAGAGAGGATCTTCCAGATCTATACAACAGGAAAAAAACCTTACTTGTTTGGGAAAAGTGTTGTCCACATGGAACATCAATTTTTCAGTATTGAGTAATTTTCTTACAGACCCCCGCAAATTAGTCATGCTTTCCCGCACAAGGGTTATATCGAATCTTGCAGGTATCTGCCAACACATTCAATTACAAATTTGAAGTGACATTCTGTACCACAGAGGCAAGCTCAATGTGATAACCATAGAAAAACCAAGAGGGTGCTATGTAAATAAGAAGAGATGACTCAATGTATGAAGACCATAGACATATCTCTGCAATTGTAGAGAAATCTCTCCACTGCAACTCTTTGAAAATCAAACAACAATGGGTGCCACAATGAGTGCTATAAAATCTTGCAGGTACCTGTCATAAGACATTCAAAAACAATACTTATCATAACATTATGTACCATAGAGTCTAGCTCAGATAACTACAGAAAAATCAGGAGACATGCTAAATAAATAAGGGATCACCCACTCTATGAAGACCATAGACAAATATTTTATGGTCTAACTAGTTCAACCTCCTCTGCAAAGCAATAGTTATTCTCTACATTCATTGATTACAGTAAGCAAATTGAAGTTTCCCTAGACCATAGTTCTTGCATTCCAATTATTGCTATGGTGATTTGGTTTTTTGCAATGGTATGTCATCTTTGAGTCTCTACTCCTGCACCCAACTGTAGGTAACCTAAAGTTGTTGGAAAAACTTGAAAAACTCCACACCACAAAAATTACTTTGTAGAAGCATGGGTACACGATACAAAACTCAATGTGCTCTACTATGACTGAAGAAGTGTTCACAGTTGCTCCTTGTAAACCTAAAGTTGTTTGAGAAATTGGAGGTAGAGGTGGAGAGGAGAAACATACAGAGGCAGGGTAAGAAATCTTGATTTCATACCACTTGCTTAGTTGCAAGCCTCGAACTTCGTACTCATAACTGCTCCCTTCCTGTAATGCCAATTTCTCCTTCTTTACCTCTTCTCCCACTCTTAGAATCAACAAGTCTGGTCTATTTCTGCACAGAAACCATAATAGATGCTTCAGTGCCACTTGGGCTTTGAGCAGAAAAAGATCATTTTCTTTTTCCACTATTCTGGTGGAGCTCATAAAAAATTTCACTACCCAACAACTACGAAAACCGAGGATACTTCAGAAATGTGTCTTCAGAAGTTCAGCCTGAATCTCCACTCGAGAGTGCCCAAAAATTGAACATCAGGGAAAATTTGGTGGTGCACTGGAAATCATCCTCATAGAATCGCGAATTGCAGACACAAGGATTGCATTTCTAGAGTCTTCATAGCATCGAAGTACATCCCTGAAGAACCGAGTTGAATCTCATACCCGATTCCAAAACCCTAAAACTGTGACCTGTGAAATTTAGCTCAAATCTCAAAATCGGCACAGTGACCCATCATCGCGAAGTCATCTGTCGTCTCAATTACAACATTGTAAGGAAAAATTCCATACGAGGATCAAATATCAAACCACAAAAATTTGGCCCACGGACAAGGGTCAGAGGTTAGGTTTTCAGGTCAGAGCAGAGAGGTCTCATTCCTAGGGTTTGGAGAACTGGAACAGCACATGAGAACGGGACCCTATTTTAATTTTCTGTGATTTTGTTGAGGTCTCTAACCTGTTATTGAACTCCAACCCAAAGGATTCATCAAAGCTGCATCCCAGGAACAAAGCACACAACAATAGCAGCCTCGTGGAGGCTCCAGCATACTGATACCGCTTCATCTGCATGGTGGAACCAAAACGTATATAGCCTTGAATCTGCACCCGCTTTCTCCTCTAGTTCATCATCATCGGAAACCCAAATTTGTAATAGAAGGGAGCAAAATTTGTGTGCTGATCCTTACGGAAACAGAAGAGAGCCGCTAGACTTTGTTGCGCACACTCTCTCCCTCTTTCTGTGTTCGTGAGCTTCACCGTGTGGACTCGACGGAATAGACGAAGAAGATGATGACGACGGCAGAGCGACGGCATCCAAAAAAGAAGATGACAGAACGGATGTAAAAGCACTATTCAATCCGTCATTAACAATGGAATTGGACCTAGGAATGGCCTCCGGGATTTCTATTTTACTGTTCCCAATGTGTTTCATCAAGTTCCCAAGAGGTTCCCAAAGCGTTCCCCAAAGTAGTTCTGAATAACATCTCAAATTTTATCCCATATTGTTTGGCCACATTTCAACTTCCATTGTATATGAAGTGTAAATGGGTGCCAAAAAGAAGAATATCTATGTTTTTATTTTGGTGAGTGCCTAATATTCTTGAAAAATTGGTGATTGTTCAATCGCGTGGTTCCCTTCTTTAAAAATATAAGAAAAGATTGAGAGTGCACCCACCATTTAATTAATACAAAGATGAATAAGTACAAGAGTACAACATTGAACAAAGGATAAGTTATGGGATAAAATCTGGTGTGTGAAGAATTGGGTCTTCCATCAAAAATAATTTAAATACGTAACTCGGACAAAACCTGGAAGCTCTATTAAAAAAAAAAAAGAGTTTGAATTGAGACCAGACTTCTCTTTAAAAGGCAAACCCCCACAAGACTCATTATGAGTGAACAGATTAAGGTATCATTGTAGGTCCTTATTCTCAGAATGCCCTCACCCAAGGGCTTTACAGCTTGTAAAACATAGCAAAAATCATTATGAACCTAGACATACATAAGATCATATCCCATAGGAGCACTACTGTACCTGACCCAAACTCTAGGATATATTTTTAATTTGGGTGTACCAAGTCTGTTCTGCCTTTCATTGTCCAAACTGGTGCTTAATAAAATCCATTTTTAATTTGATTGAGTTTGGTCGATTATATATTAGACAAAATAATTATCAAGGACTCCTAGGGCCTAGCAGCTACACTTCCAGTTACAAGCTGGGAGGTCAAATTGTTAATAGGGGTCATGCAACACCTAAAACATGCCCCTCAAGGGCCACAACACCAACTATAATTAATTAGGACTTCTTTCCATTATGTGATCACAACAACTTTCTCATTTTGATGAATGAATTCATTGCAAAAAGGAAAGAAGCAAACATCTTTCCATTATTTTGTTATAGTTGTTTGTGATCATAGCCACATGATAGCTCTACCAATCAAGCATTGACCAAATGCAAGAGTCACGAGTTAAATTATGACTCATTTGTCTTTGTTGTTCATGGGAATGTGTTTTAAAATTTTTTAATATTGATTAACTAAGTAATTTGACATCTACCTTTTATATATAATGAGAACATGTTTCCAAAGTTCTTAGCATTGATTGAATAAATATTTTCAACAAATCAACATCATTTTAATGGAAAAGCCCATGCTCATGCAACAAAAAAAACAAGGCCCTTATCTCAATGGCTTTCTATTAAGTTGTTCTGATCATGGCACAATGTGTGTAACTGCGATCACAACAGCCTAATGGAAAGACACCTGAAGCGGCGCTTCACTGGATAACTCATCCCCTATACCAAAGTGTGATGCAAACTGCAACCCTAAATTCTTTTAACTCCTAAAGACTTGCAAAAAGTTCACTAGTGTATGTGGATGGCACATTCTGAAACCAGAACTTGACCTCCAAGAAATGCCCAGGGCCTTCTATTTTCAAGAAGTGCTCTTCCGCCGAAGGGAAAGTATCTTCCATTTTTGGGGAGATAGGTAGGTATGTCCCTTTTCTTTCACAGGGATCTTCCAATTTTTTACCCTGATAGACATGATCCACCTAGAGATTTTTTGGATAATTGCAAATGCATTTGGCAGATCTTCACATTGGGTAAAGGCCTCGACCTCAGGCCCTTATTAACACTAAAGAAACCCTAAACCCTAAATGGAAAATAAAGCACGAATTTACCAGAGTGAGTATTAAATTACAAGTAGTACTTAATCTTACATCGCTCTGTGTGTTAGTTAAGAAAGTAGTTAGTACGAATAGGGGGCGGCGCAAGGGCGAGTGGGGAGTCGTGTGCACTTGGTACTGTCCGGACCTGGACACATGTTCCAAAGATGATCGCTAATCCTAAGTGTACGGGTACCGGGGCACAGACCCCAGCCCCCAACCCTAGGGAAAATAACAAATAACTTCAAAAAACGAACTTACCTTGTACGTATGTCGGTACTTACTATCTTGCCTTTTCACTCTTCGTAAAGTCCTGCAGATCTTTTTCTGGTGTATTTTCGGGACCACTATCTGCCTCAATCTGAGCGGGCCCTCCACCTCCTCAAAACAGTAACTTCCGTTTTCCTGAAGACCCTCCTTGTCTTCAAAACAGTAACTTTAGTTTTCCGAAATGCTCTCTCTCAAATTCCTTCTTTTTCTCCTTTTTCTTCTTTTTTTTTCTTTTACATTTCTTTCAATTTCTTTTTCTTTTCATGAATCTTTTTACGTTCATTGGGTTTTTTCTTTACTTCAGATTACCTCCATGAATTTTTTTAACATCAAATTTATTATTCAAATTCAAATTAGAAATGAATTATTTGCAAAGTTTGAATGTTAAATGACAAATTTTCACCCAAAAACATTTTTATAAAGAAAATTCAAATCAACAATGCTATAATAGCCAACTCAAATTGAAAAGCATAATTTAAATCCCAAAAATTACAAAAAATATTCAACATTAAATGCCATGGCTGAAATATTTGAATTTCTAAAAAAAATCTTTGAATTTGTGAACAATATGTAATCTTTGTAATACTACATTTATGTCCATGTAATCATCTTTAGAATGAAATCACAAAGAAACCAATTTTTGAAAATCAATGGATCTTTGAAAAAAATGATATCAAACTACAAAATCATCAATATGTCAAAATCAAAAGCTAAATCACGATGATCAAACTCATGAGCTTTCAAGTTTGTCTAAAAAAACTCCCAAAAAAAAAACCCAAGCTCAAAAATGTAATATATGTCACATTGTCCACCTTGTGTCTACAAATAAACTTGGAACTAATTATTCATTCAACACCAAACTTGGAACTAACCTCAGATCCACAACAAGGTTGATGGTGATTGGGCAATTTTGAAGATGACTGAACACATTATTAGGAATCATGTTCACATTCATAACCTCAAGCGATTGCTACCCACCGAAAATAGACTACAGCTGTTGTTGGTGCCCATTTTTAGCATCAAAGTGTTCATTCAAAACATCATCATCTAAGAAACTTTCCTTGCTTGGATATTGATCTACATGGACCACCCTCTTATCATGAAAAACATGATCATGACCAACAAGCTTACCAAGGGAAGGAACAACACCATAAGAAGTAACACCCATTATAAGATTGCCCATGAAATAAACAATGGAAGGAGAAACATTGGCAACAACCTTAAGCTTGTTTGCAAAAGAAGAAACATTAGCAAAATAAGAAGCATGAACTGTGTGTTTTGATCAAAAACACCTTAATCAATAATGTTTTTCTCATATAGTTATTATCAACAATAGTACATCATTGAGTAGAAACATCAACAACACCACCATGTTTGCCAAGAACAACCAAATCAACAACATTACCCACATCACCATCATTTTGTAACAACCCACCAAAAAAATATTACAAAAAGAAAGCGATAATAACTATGAAAATTAGAAACAAAAACATTTTAAAAAAAGAACATTTTCACGAAAGAATTTCAAATGAACATGAACACCATGATCGAATTTTCAAATGATCTTTGGTGCATGTGTAGGCAAAAATGAATCAACAATTGAACCTGCATAACTTTTTTTTAAGAATAAAAAAATAACAATGAAAAAAATGATGAAAAAAAACTAAAAATAAAAATTCAAAAATGAAAATGAATTTTATTTTTTCCTTTTTAAACACGTCTTTTTCTTCATTAAAGGCTTCATCATAACAAAGGAGGCAATTGGTTTATAGCTCCCAACTAATTATGTGTTACAAAATTTTATCTCGCAAATGCTTGTCAATTTAATTGCATTTGCAAAAAAAAGTCTAGAAGCTACAAAGGTTATTGAAACAAATACAAAACCATAAAAGAAAATGAAATAAGAAAAAAACTAACAAGCAAAAACTGAAAGCTATAAAAAAGGAGAAAAATAAAAAATAGAAAAAAACATTCATTTCCTGTAAGAAATTAAGTGTCAGTGCATACCATGTTCTCATGGAACCATAGTTTCTTCCATTTGAATGATACCAACATTTCAACCTATTTCATTTGACATCTTTTTTTTCAACTCCAAAAAATTTGTTGTCAACTTATCAATAATAAGTTAGAGATGGTTGCATCTAATCGAAAACATTGTAAACCACACATTTTCTATCCTCCACCATTTAAATTGAGCTCATAAAAACAATGGGGTAGGAAGATCAACCTATGAGCAAGTCAAGAGATAGGCTAATGTTTAGCCAATTTCTTTGAATGTTGTAATCATGTCTTCAACTGGATAATTGACGATAGGATGAAAACAATTAGCAAAACATTTGGTGATCTCAATGCACTAGTTTTTAAATATTCCTTGCAAAAATTGTAGAACCAACCTTATAGGTAATTGCACCAAGGAAAATTCTTCAAAATCAATGTTTCTCAATTCAAAACAACTCCAAATGAAAAAAATCCACATGCAAAAATAGTCGAATATTAAGTTCAACCCTATTGGTGATGTCAACTAACATATTGATTGTGAAGGCAACACATTCGACTTCTTGATAGATTTCCCAAAACTATCCCATGATGACCACAATGTGGTTTCATCACTTGCAAATCTTCACACGATAGAACTACACATTAATAAAAATATTGAAAGGGATAGATGGTGTTGTAGTTCTCTCAACAATACAATGATTCTATCGCCACCTAATCAACCTTTCAATTCCTCTAATCAAGGATTGGATGTTATATTTTAAAAAAACATTTTAATTAAATAGGTTACTAAGAGACATCAACATTGTAACAAAAAAATGATAACTTTAAACCTATTTTTTAAAAACCTTCAACCAAAAATAAAAACCAAAAATAACAAAATGGAAAAATAACATAATAAATTGGGGAAGGAATTATTAAGAAGAAAAAAAACTAAAATAAAATGGGACAAAAATATGTATAAAATAATGATTGATTAAAAAATCATAATATTAAATTGTAAAAAAAAACAAGAAGATAAATTTAGAGATTTACCTAATAGGAAAATACATAAGTTTTTTTTTTTTACAACTCAAAGCATAAAAAAAGCTAGCATATCCATAGGTCCAATTACAATTTATTCATTTTTAAACAAATCTGTGATGGACTTTTTTGAATCATAGTTGTTGAATTTTCTTCATTCATCAAAAGTGTTATTGGCCCATTTCTCAACATGCTTGTTGGCTTTAAAACTACCCTTGTTGACATCTTTCAATTCTCTTTCATCAACATTAAAAATCCAAAACTTAAAGCATACCTCATCATGAAGAGATTAATAATCAGAGGTAGGACATACATTACAATCAACTACAACAATATCAAAATGGAAACATGGGGACAAATCACTTGAACCATCAGTTAAAGCATGAACTTCAAAATCATCAACATCCATGCATATTGTAGGGTTGTAAAAGTTTACAAATAATGCAATATTTGGATCTACTTGAAGAAACTAAAGGGAAAGATATTTAAACAATTATAGGTAAATTTCAAAATCTTCATCAAGTCATAAAAATTCACTACCTGAAACATTACCATTAGGTGTGGACGACATATGAGGGCTTAATCCAAAAGTTTCAACATTGGGTACAATCATAGTTAGGGTACACAATAAGAACAATGAAGGACACAGTCTTGTTTTGTGTCCTAAATCTTGAGGCCAAATCATGTTTTTAAATGTGAAACAATGAAAGGATGCCATGTATGTTTAGTCATTCAACCAAAATGTGCTACAAAATTTGAAAACATTTAATTAAATTGTTTTTGAATGTCCTATTGAAACATAAACCATAAAGGAATGCAAGACTCCAAGATATTTCCAGAATGACAATATTTCATTTGGAGTACCAAAGTCTTAGTAAAAACATTAAAAAATGTCCTTTTTTTTAGATCCACATCTCCTATACCTTCCCCCAAACCTTTGGAATGTCAAATATTCATTAATATAATTAATATAATTGTCCTTATTAATGTAGCCCTTTTGATGAAGAAAATTCAAGATTCTATTACCAATTCCAAAAAAAAATTGTTTTTTATTTTACAAATTTTTTATGCCATCATGTAGAACATACTTTATTTGATTTGTGGTTAAAATGTGAGTCAATTTGAACAAATATTGTTATTCTTGTTGATTCTTTTTCAATAAAATTGCATAATGGGACAACGTTTCTGAAACCTGTTCTAGGACATTTAAGGACATGTTTAAATCATCCAAATCATAAACAATCACAAAGAATGTGAGTATCCAATGAAAAAATAAATTCACTAAAATAAATGAATTTTTAAACATAGTGGTCATTCCAAATATGTCTTGTGATTGATTTTGGGGTGAGACATTCTTTTTATGTAACCCAACCGTCATTGTGCCCCATTAAAGAATTGGCTAGATGGGAATTCTAGAAAAGTTGCAACTAGTGAATCAATATCATTGAAAAAGCTATCATTACAAATTTTTTGAGAAGCCTTTTTATAAGATTCACCAAGTTCACACATTGGACTATGTTGGAAAAAAATAGAAAAAAGGGGCAAAAACCTTACAAAAGAAAAAACTTTAAATTTATTTGATGAATTCATAAAAATTCACACATTGCCACAAAAAAAATTCAAAAAATTCAAATGAAAACTTAACACCTGGAAAAAAAACAACTATGTGAAAATTTACTATTCAGAAAAAAAACACTAAATTAAAAAAAGATGCAATATAATGTAATTTTAAAAAATTACAATGCTATTAAAAAAGGAAAGTGATTTGAATTGAAAGTTCACAAAAAAACCTACATCCACCTACAACAAAAAAACATGTAAAAAAAAAAAACATTACACAAAGAAAATAACAAGGAAGAAAAATTCAGTGAAAGAAAATAAGAAAAATATAATGCGTTGTGTTGCTCTTTATTGCAAAGAACTAGAAGCTTAATAGCTAAATAAAATAAATAAATAAATAAAACAAAGAGTAAGGAAAAAAGAAAAAATAAGAGAAGGAAAAGGGAAGAAGAAGAAATGTAGTAGAAAGAAAGGGGGGAAAGAATGAAATAGTAGGCAAAACAAGAATTAGAGAATGGGTAAGGAGGAAGAAGCAATCTAGAAGCTAAAAAAAGGGGAAAGAAATGAAGGAGAGGAAGGAGGGTAACCTTTGGGTAAGGAAAAAGAAGAAATAAAAAATTGAGAAGAAGTGGGAACAAATGAAGAAGGAAAGGAAGGAAGGTTGCTTCATAAGCTTTGCCTAAAGTTCAAAAGAAAGAACATCATAAGTTCCAGCTTTAGGGCTACAAGATATCAAAAAGAAAGATCTTAGGGCAATGAGACAACGAAAAGGAAATAAATTTAAAAGGAAAAATAAATTTGTAGGACTTTATGCAAGAGAAAGCTCCCATAATAGGCCATTCTAATATTTTCAATTTTAGCACTCAACTTAATAGCCTCATGTTAAAATCTCAAATTCAAAAAGGCCTATTATGGGAGTCTTTTCCTATACAAAAAATACCACATATGTTGTGAACGTGACATATATAGGTGCCCACATTTTTTGAATGTGTTGGTTTCTAATCACTATATTGTAATACGAGTCTACTATGTAAAGTTTTACTTATTTTATTTTTTCTTTTCCCAATGGTACTATAAAGGCTAGCCAAAAAATTGGAAAGTCCTCACAAACAACTTATTGTATAGTTTTAAATTTTTGATTATTTTCATTATTGTATGTGAGTGTAATCAAATTGTAGGAAAAGATTCCCTAGTTGAGGGCTCACAATTTAAATAGATCCATTTGATGCCTTTTATTTAGTGTCATGTATAGGGGAAGTTTCTTTGCTAAAGTACGTGCAGGGGTGAAGGGACCTCAACATGATAAAATCCCATAGTAAGGGCACTTCCCTTGCATAAACGAATGGAAATTTCTTTTCAAGGTTTTTTTTTTTGAGTTTTTTATTTCATTAATTCGTTGTTATATTCATTGGATGGGATGAAAATTTTCATCTAGTTCCTGAAGCTCTATTAATCACCATGGTATTTTTTGGTGTTAACCTTTGACTTATTTTTTTCTTCTTAGTTTTTTTTCCATTTTTTTTTAACTTTGAAATTTTCATTTAGTTTTTTCTCCTTGGTTTCTTTTCCCAACTCTACATACTACCTTTCATATTGGATGTACCTACTTATTTGCCCATTTTACCTACCTACACACCTACCTACTTAAAACTTGCATGTTGTTCATGATGTCGATTAATGAAGTTATAATGTAGAATACATGTATTATAAAAAACCCATTAATAACTATGGGTCCCATGAACAATGTGGGTTTTTGGATAAGCATGTTTGTATTGTCACTTCAAATCCCATGCACATTGTTGTGTTTAGAAACACATGTGGATATCACTTGTGAATCATCTTTTGGTGCAAGTACACATCATTGTGGTCTTCAAACATGGGAAGGATTGCAAAATCCCAATCAATTGAGATCCAAAACCCCACAAAGTTAGCATTTTCAATGTTGACTTAATGTGGATAATTGGCATACAACATGGAATTCAAAACAATGTGCTAATGGAATTTGCTTATATTCCACATGTTCACATTTTAGAATTTTTAAAATGTGAATGAAGGGATATGGCCCCCCTGGTGGAGTGGAAAAAACATTGAAATTTTCCTCCACAAAAGGATGTCAAACTTCCAACTATGAAAAACCAACTCGGGCATATGTGGTAACTATGACATTCTAACCTGTAATTTTTTATCTTTTTAATGTTTTATTTCACACAAACATACATTCTTGGATTGACTTTATGTTGGTGTAGGTACCAATGTGGGTATGAACCCAATATGATGATCCAAACCACACTAGGTCTATCAAGTGAGGTTGCTTACCCTCATTATATCAATCAAGAGATTATACACATAGCCTGATGTAGTGGAAATAATTTTATACCATAGATCACATACACAAAAGAATGGGTCACCTACATATGACCAACATGACCTTGAATTTGTGACTTATATGTTTCATCATGTTTCACAAATGTCACAATCTTTGAAGGATCACATTTGGATTCAATTGAATTTGAGACACATTGTCAAACAAATCTATGATAAACATAAAGCAATTTGGTGGCAATGGATTAATGGTGGGGAAGCAAAGACAAGGGATGATTTCATTAAATAACAAGACATTGTTTATTTAGATCGAAAACATAAGAAAAAGAGTTGGTGCTTGCACAAAACCCTAATCATTTCTATTCAAACTTGGGTGTACAATAATGCCAAGGATATGTTTCATTTTCTAGATGCAAATGAAGTTAATGGGATTCTAGTCCCATTCGCCATAAAGATCCAAACATTAGAGTAACTACAATCCATGCTTTCATTTGACCACAATGGGGCTATTTCAATGGATGTCACATTTGGCACCAATAATGTCAAGTTTCATTTATTCACAATGATGGTGTTTGATACATATCACATTGAAATGTTGGAGGTTTGGATCATCAAAAGTTGACAAACATGTGAAAATTTAGTGAAGTGGTTGATTCCCATAAATATTAAACATGCCCAAGTGGAAACCCTTTTATTGCATCATTGATGATGCTTGACAATAATTGTTTGCAATACTATGAATGGACTATTTTGTTTTCATCCTTTTTGAATTCCTTTTCAAGTCGTTTACATAGTTACATATTAATGATTTTGGATGTACATGTTTTATTAATGTGAAAATTATGTGCATGAATAGGATTGTGTGGAATTGGGATAATATGCCCATTTTCCTTTGTGCATGGCATGTTTTCAAAGCATGACACTTAAAGGTCAATGGAAAAAATCAAGGATATAAATCATCAAATATTTGATTACCTTCATAAGGTCATGTACATGTTTATCAATTATAATGAGAACATTGAATCCTTCAATGGATGTGGGAGAGAAAAGATGGTTGAGAGTTTTGAATGATATAGGCTTGATGATTCATGGGCTCAATACTTTTGGACTTACTATTGCCAATTTGGTATGTAAACTTGCTTCCATTCATCATTGTTAATATTCATTATCATACATATCCATTGTTTTCCCTTTTATGACCTACTCCAAACACATCCAAATATTTATCTTTTAATGCATTTTGCGTGTTTTATCATCTAAACCTTTTAATGGTTGTTCTTGAGTCACTTAGTTGGCCATGATTTAATTATTACAATGTGCATTGTTTTTTAGATTTGAAAATGATTGGTCTTTGACAAATCACATTCCAACCAATATACACAAGTGAGCACGCGTTTTACCATGGTGTATTGAAACAATGGTTTTATCTTAAAACAAAAGGTTTCAAAGGGCATTAAATTGATTGGTTAGTGGGGAGGTGACAATTGCACACCTTGGAAATGAAGAAGAGGATATTTGTAAAGAACAAGGTCGTGGAATGCATTGTGAAAAAGAATGTGGAGAAGGTGACATTGATTCTGGTTACCCATGTTTACTAATAAAAACTTGAAAGTGATAGTGCTTGGATGGTATGAAGCCAACACCTTGGCAATGTCACATATAAAATGACATCTCCATTTACTAAATATGCATGTTGCATATGTGCATGGCAATTGTAAAGCAATTTATGTAAGCATGAAATTATTATTATTTTTACATGCACCAATCTTACCCAAAAGTATGTCATAGATTATTCTAAAACATGGTTTGGATTTGAACATGGAGGCATGACACCCATGTTATGGATGGGCACAACATATTTGAGAGGATTTGGATTATTTTAATCATCACACAAACTTACCATGTTTCATAGGTTCGTAGAAAAATCACATAATTTTATGAAAAATTACATCACAACAATTAAATGGATTTAGTTAAAATGTAAATTATATGTACTTCACATCAAGACATCATAAGTAGAAAAGACACATTGATTATATATATATATATATAGTTTTATGATTTTGTGACATTGGAAATTTGTGATGATGATGCTAAAAATGATGGTATTCAAGGTGAAGAAGGGGTCACCGACATTAGTGGGATCACCCCCATGAATGAATGTAAGCTTTCTATGGATCATGTTGGAGGATCTAATGAACTAAAAAGTTCAAATGTTCCAATGGAAAGAACATTTGCACATTTATGTGATGTGATACAAATTATTGAAAAATGCAAACAAAAAAGGGCCATGTTTTGTGACCATGCCACTTCATTCATGAGAATTATGGCATTAGATATACGAAACATTCATTTCACAAAGGCAAATGGATGATTACACCCATGAATCATGATTTTTCACATGGAAGATGGTTTAGGCAATTTTATTACAAAAATGAAATATTGGCATGAAAGAATGGTCATGCACACAAATGTTCATAATAAAATATCTCATTCTTCACCCAAAATAGAGACATAAGACTTACATAAAAATAATAAAAAATAAAAAACAAACACAAAAACTCAAAAACACAAGAACGAAAGTTAAAATGAACAACAAAATTACACAAGACAAAAAATCAAGGGGCCTAAGATGAGGCACAAGCAAAGTTAGTTTCACATTTTGAGAAAGTCCTTCATATATGAGCTTTACTTATTGGAAAACATAAGGTGAATGTTATCATGAACCTATTTAACATACATAAATCATGAAGTGTAGGAGCGAAAGTGCATAACTCCCCTTTCTTTTCTAGAAAATATGTTCACAAATATGTTCAAAGTGGGTTTTGAACCTTCACCTTTGAGCATAATAATTGTACTAAAAACTATTTTGGTAATTTCACAATGAAATTAATTTCATTTATGAAATTAAATAATTAAAATTTTCATGTCCTTAATTTTGTAAAAGAAGCTATTAAAAAATTTAATTAAAAAATAAAACTAGTTTAAATTTCACATGTACATGAGTTATGTTCATTTTTCTAATAAAATTTTAAATTTTAAATCAGTTTTATTCTCCATTTTTGAATATGACATTTTGTTATACTTCAAATGTTGTCCAATATTCTTAATTTTTATATGAATAATTAAAACTACACATGAGAAGATGAAATTCATAGGTTAATTTTATTTGTTTTGGTAATTTAGTTCAAAAAATAGTTAAATAATAAATTTTTAGGTTTAATTTTGTCACATCATCAAAAATAACATTATGAACATAATTAATCATATTTAAATGATTGATTTAAATCACATTAGTCACATTTTTCAAGCCAAATAATTTCACATGGGTTTCACAAATGTTATGTGTCCAATTTAAAATTCACTTTAATTTAAAAACTAGGTTTTTTTGGTCAAAATAAACACACATAATGTTGATTTTAATGAATTTGAAGATAATTAATCGTTTCAAACAAATGAATTTGATTTTACAATCATTTTAGGCCCAATGTAATAATGAACAAACCATGTTTCCATCATAATGAATTGTGGGATGTTTAAAAACCTATTTATGTTGGCCCCATTAGTCAAAAACATAATATTGTCAATTTACGTCATGTCATTATATTGTCAATTTAATCACATTCATCATTTAAAAAAATTGAATGGTACACTACCACTAAATTATCATCAAAATGGATCCTTGTGGGATTCCATTTCAAATTTGGTGCTACTTAAAAACATTTCTACCAACATCCTACACAACATATTTTGAATGAAAATCAACAAACAATTACCCAACAAGCTCAACAAAATGATCGTGGTTCAACATTTTTGCTCAATATGATGAAGTTAACAAAATGTCATTACACAATCTAACACCTACTTTTGATTAGCCAAATGTATTGGTTGGCCCAAATGGTTTGATAATAATGGGTTATGATATTTTATTATCCATGACATTTTATGTTCATTTTATTTGTTCATGTTTATGGGTGGGGCTTTTAATTTGTAAATAAATAATCTTTGACATGAAACATATTAATATAAATCCAAATGTTGAATCTAGACAAGGAACCCATGTGAAACAACACCCACCAACACAAGTTGGAGATGAGGTCATTGTCACCAAAAAGAAGGGGGGGATAACTTAAACAAAAAGCCCCTACATGTGTTAATCATAGCAACATTAGAATTGTTACTCTATGTAATTAACAAGTATCACAACATTTGTTACATAAACAAGGTCTTGTTCTTTTTTAAAATTATGTTCAAAATCTAAACCATAAAACTTTAGGGAATTAGAATTCTCTTGGCTTCCTTTTAAAAGCCCGTTGATCATGTCGTTGTTTATAGATAAGAACATTGACTTCACATACCCCGCCTATTTCCACTAGATTCATTCAAAATAGAAGTTCGATAGAAAGATAAAAGGTGATATTCCAAAAAATTTCCCATGCACCCAAAAATAGACTTGAAATCCCTTTCTCTTCGAAGCTCCCACAAATTAATCAATATTTTCTTTCCCAAATTCAGCCAAATTGATAGGTCCTTTCAAGATTCCCAACAACTAAAAAATCCACAAACAAACCACATGGACCATTTAAAAAGCTCTAGACATTGTCATCATCTCCCATGAATCAATTTGTACATCCTAACAATACTCCTTTTTCTTTTGTTTTAAAGACTATAACGCAATGGAAAACATTATTTCAAGATAGAAGAAGATGTTAACAAAAAGGCATTCTTCCTTTCTATTTTCAAATACAATATATCACCAAAACTTCTTACTTTCTAACAACAATCAAAATGAACATTGAGTTCATCTCTTCCATTCGCCTTTAAGAAGACATGCATTCCCCTATTTATAGTCTATCATTAATCGTCACCCACCTTCACCAAATCTATTGCACCAACCGGTCTTTAGCTCCGTGATCCACATTCTTCATTCAAGAGCCAACCAAAAACAGCTACAAACCCATTCCATCACCAAAACAATTCAATAGTTCAGCTCAATTGAAGAGCAAACATCAAACACAATAAACCTACAAATAAATAAAACACACCCAAAACACAAAAAATAATAATGAACATTAAAACTCGTGGCACCCTCAACAATTCATGATGAATAACTATCCCATATTTTGATGTCTTTTGCCACACACCCATCATTAATTAAGGTTGATTCTTTCCTTTCATCCACATCCATATATTCACAGAAAGTTCTTAACATTAGTTTTACATCACATCATTTTAATCACTCTTAGATGAACTAAAACCCTAATCCCACAACATCCCCAATCCAGTAAGTTTCTAAGCCTTCCTTTTTCCACCTACTTCCTTCCCTCCCCTTTCCTTTTTTCTTGGTTGTTGCCATCATCACCTTTTTCTTTTGCCCCCCTTTCTTTCTTGCCACTACCATCAACATGGAGGTTCAAGTTTGAAGAGGAAGTGCTTGTGCAAGAAAAGCCTCATTGATATTCATGGAGGAGAAAAGTATTTTACAACCCTAAGTGAATGAAGAAGCTCAAGTTTTTTCCTCCTTCCTCCTCCTTCTTTTCCTTCTTTCTTTACTTATTTTTGTTATTATTGATGCCCCTTATGACTTTTTTGTCTCCATTGATTTTTGTGGTGTAAATGTGATCATGAAAAACTTTTGTAGTTTTTTTTTGCTTAATGTTATGTTGACTTAGGTTGAAGTTTCCTTTGAGTGCAATAATTCATGGTTTTCTATTTGCTATGTTGCTTGAGAAGTTTTTATTTATTTATTTTTGGTCTGTGTATTCGACTTGTTAAAAGGGCTTTTGGTTTCTTTTGTTGATCAATGGTCATGTTGTTTAGTTTGTTTTAAATGTATCCCCAATAATATAAATTTTTTTTACTATTTAAAATACAAGTGAAAAGAATGTACCAAAAATTTCAATTTAAAAAAAAAAGGTACCTAACTTAGCAAATTATGTGATATGGATAAAAATATCACTATGTGAATTGTTGTGGTTGATTTGTTCTCATTGTTTTCATGGTTTGATGTGTTGCAATTTGGTTTGTCATGTTGTGATCCTTCACATACACACACATGTAATGGGACCAAATGTAATACCCACATGTGGGTCACAAATTATGCATTGTTTATTTGGGCTAATCTTACAAGATTTACATACATTTTTAATTTTATATTTAAATGACATATATTGAAATTTAATGAAAGAAGAAAAAATAAAAATAAATCTAAAAGAGTAAACACCCACCCTAAAAAATAAAATCTTACAAAATAATAAGAAATCCCAAGAAAATGAATTAACAATAAGATAGGACACTACCTTAAGCATTTTCCCATTGCTGTTCTAAGCTTTTAATGTTATATGAAGATATTACAATCACTTAAATACTTCGATATTTTGATATTTATGATTAAAATTTCTAACTACATAAAAATATTACATTTTGCTACCCACCTTTTGTTGAAACCTATGTTTAGATGGTGGTTGATAATTAAGAATATGCTTCAAAAATAAATGTATTGCAATATAGCTTTGTGTAATGTGTACATTTGGGGTTCACCTTATGTCATCATCAAAGTGTTAAAAAATATTTAAATGGAAGACACCAAGGTTTTTGTAATACCTACATGTGGTGATGACAACATTCAATCTTTTTGTGGTGATAGGTTTAGTAAGTTTAAGGGATAATATGTAGGCAGGCAGGTAGCTGGGCCCATGTGAATAAGGCTATATTAGTGGATAGAAAGCTTAGGTAAATTGTTTAAGTAAGTTGGTAATCAATATGTAGTAGGTTTGTTGTAAGTAGGTAAGTAGATAATCAACAAGTAAGTATGTTGTTAAGTAGGTTGTAAATCACGTGGAAAAAAATTGTAATTTATGTGGAGGGCACCTTATATTTATCATTTCCCTCCCACTATTGAGGAGTAGGCATAAGAGCCCTCCCATTCAACACCTTGTGATTTACATAGGTTTGATTCATGATAATTTTTGCTTAGTGATTTACAACAGGTAAAGCCCATGGGTGAGGGGCATTCTCAAAATGCAAGGCTAGATTTGGCTATCACCTCGCCCTAGGCCTCTTATTTTGAGAATGCTCCCACCCTAGGGCTTTACCCTACAATAGTAGGTAACCAACCTAGTAGGTTAGTTGGGAGAAAAGGTTTGGGGTTGGCGGGGGAGGGGGGTGGGGTGGACAAAAGAAGTACAACTAGGTAGAAGTCTTAAATAGAATAACTCAATTAACAAGGTGTGATTAGCTGGGGGAGAAGTATAAGATGAAAAAACGATGACATCCAATAGATAAAACAACCAACTAGTGTGCTAGTGGGTGCAAGTTCACCATGGCCTGGATAGAGTGGCTCTAACATCCTTCAATGAATTCATCATTTAAACTGTTTTTCTAAATTTGAGATATAACTCTTACTTACCACTAGTTGAGGTCAGAACTACAACTTTAAGGTACCTAAGCTGGAGGCATTTCCAAAAATACAGGGCCTAGGTAAGGCCCCAACATGAGAGCTATTTCCCAAATTAGGGGCCTAGGTAAAAAAAAACCCCAGGTTGAGGGCGTTTCCGAATTAAAGGGCCTGAGTAAGGTCCCAAGTTGAGGGCGTTCCGAAAGTAAAGGACTCCGGAGGAGGGGTCTAGGGAGGGCATTCCTGAAATAATAATGGGCTTAAAAAAGACGAGGTAATTTGGACAAATAAATAGGCTTTATTAATTGGCTCATGGCATTGAATGGCGCAATAAAAATAAATAGTAAGGTCATAGAGTGCACCCCCCCCGAAACTGTGCTTGTTCCCCAAGTTTTCTTTTTTTTAAATGAAAGTTCATTAACCGCCGCACCACGCCTGTTGGTAAATAATTAACTAACTGTACGTATTTTTAGCATTCAAACGAGGAGACGCCCCCATTAACGTTAATTACATGAGTTAATTTACTCGTCTTGTCCCTTTGTACGTTGCTATCTCTCCGTCGTCTACTGGGTTAAAAAGCTCAATCACTACTAACTAACTAGCCAAACTAACCTACAAAGTACCTATCTGTACGCTGCAAATTATTAACTAACCTGTCAGTTAGTTACGGTGCGTTCACACTTGGTGCTAGGGACCTCTAGTGTTGAGTTCCCTTAACACCATGGTAGCCATTTAAAATTAAAACCTAGTTATCATGTAAAATTTTATGTTAAACTAACATTCACTTAACATTAAACCATCACCCATTTAACATTATGTGCCACCTAGGATGCCACCTAGATTTTCATTTAACACTGACTTAACATCAAGTGTGAATGCACCATAATGTGAAGTAGTGCTAGCTAGTTAATTCAACACCTGCTCAAAATTGTTCCAAGAAAATTTTATTTCAACAGCCCAAAGAAAAGCAATTGGGCTGCCCTAAATTTTGTGATGAATGCTTTTCTCCAGAATTTGAATTACCCTATATTACCTTGGCAGCTTCAACACTAAATATTTTATATTAGAAATGTTGAAATTTTTAACTTTAAAATAAAAAATTTTAAAAATTATATATATATATATATATAATGAAAGAAAATATTGAATCTTTAAGAATATTCTATGTATCAAAATGAAAATTTTAAAAATTAATTAATTATTTGACAAACATGTGTCTAAGCTGTCAATGTACTACAGTCCTCAAGTCCCAAATTTATTGGAATAAGGGCCTGACAATAAACATTCCATTTTTTGAAATGCCCCACAAATTGAAGGAAAAATACTCTCTATGAGATGCTCTTCGGTCACACTTGAAAAATCAGTGCAGGTCTTTACAACTGAGTTGATCTGTAATTTTCCACTGGTTTTTATGCACAGGTGACATGATCATGAATTTGGATGGGAAAAAAAAGGTAAAATCATCGCTATGCATAACTTGTTTATTTGTTTGTTGTTGTTGGATTCTTAGAAACAACAGACTCTAGATCAAAGCTTGGGGATAATTGTGAAATAAGCAGGTAATAATAGACAAGGGTCCAAGGATCAAAAGCCCAGGGATCAAATTGAAGCTTGAATTGGACCTTTTTTTCATATTAAAAATCAATAAAATTTCTAAGCTATGATGAGTGTAATCAAAGGCTTGGGGTCCGATTCGAAGGTCCAATATTGAAAATGTGTGATTGACATGTGAGAGAATTGGGTTAACTTTTGGTCTTTTTTTTTTTTTTTTTTTTTTTTTTTTTCTT